>Ga0209611_10013060_pt1 | contig 11510 bp, 13 predicted proteins | sample S1TSphgellanicum_3_FD_187693 | JGI IMG/M metagenome (GOLD analysis project Ga0209611, IMG submission 187693) | Host-associated microbial communities from peat moss isolated from Minnesota, USA - S1T2_Fc - Sphagnum magellanicum MG (SPAdes) (version 2) | ecosystem: Host-associated > Plants > Peat...
ATAAAAAAAAATTTAACAAAATTTTCAAAGAAAAAAACACTAATGGTAATACTTTGCTGGTAGCAAAAGGGAACATTTTTTGTGAACATATCAGCATTTTTTTTATTGGTAAAGTTTTGCTACTTGGCAACAAAAAAAAAATCAGTGCAACTCATGGAAACGATCTTGGTGAAAAATGGCTGTCAAAGTCACCTCAAAACAATGCACCAAAGTTGCCAGATTTCAAGGAACAATTTCAGAAATCGCCATATTTAGACAATAGCTTGCAGCAAATTGCCAAAATATAGTGGGTTCCTTTTTTTTAAATTACTTTCATCTCTGACCAGTAGCCAAATTTGGCTATTTCCTCTTGTGTAATGTAGCCAAAGAGGAGCAAATTTGGGGGGGGGTGGAACCCTGGAACCCCGGAATATATACTTAATATCAATAACTATAATGGCAATGAATTGAGACACAATGGTGTTGGTAAACATGATTCTGATATGTTATTGGTGGCTTTAGAATGATTCAATTTTGTGATTTGAGCATCATCAATGAAGTCTAGTGAATTCTTTCTAACTTTCTTAATATATTAGACATTATAGTTCATTTTGCTTTATGTTGCTGACACTTCAGTTTGTAGCATGCATTGCATTGAATTGAAGCATCAATCTGTAATGTTTGCTCAACAAATTTGGGTAGAAGGTTTGGTAGCCGTCATGTGATGGTTGTTGGGGATAATACCAATCAACTTCTTGTTGATAATTGTGAGCAGCCACCCAGAACATTAAATTCTGGTGACTCAGGGCTTGGAAACCTCATGTCATCCTATAGTATTTTGGTGGGGGAATTTTGTTTTCATGCCAAAACGTAGTAGTGTTGACAGCTGAAAAAGCCATCGCTGGAGCTGCTCTGTGATTGTATATGGCTGGGGATATATACCCCCTCCCAGTGATTTAATTTGTGCTCAATTGCTTAAAAGCATATCCATGAACCCTATGCTTGGAGATTCAACAATTGTGAAGATACAAATTTGAAAATTTTCGACTTTTTGACTCTCCACTTCTTGAGTTCTTGTATGTGAAATGCAAAGCTTGAATACCATGAGGGTGCAAAACATCACAAGCTCTCCACTTCTTTGAGTTCTTGTAATGTGAAATGCAAGCTTGAATACCATGAGGGTGCAAAACATCACGAGAAAATTGATGAGCCTACAGGCATCACAAAACATTTATTGGAACCATACATTGTGTGACAAGTTGTTTTCTCCTCACGACCTTTCGCAATTAAATTTCAGTCCAACTACCCATATCCATGGAATTAGATGAAACTTTGTCCATAGTGGATTGTAATGCTCTCAGAGTGTACAAGTTCTGTCTAAATCAGACAAAGGTTAAGCCACCATACAAAGGTCTGTTTGCTTATTATTATTATTATTATTATTATTATTAGTTTTCAGAGGCGATTTTTTTATCAAGTGTTTTTTGGGTTTTCTAGTCACCAGATTTAGAAAAAGATACTTAAATATTTTTCTTTTTTTTTTAATCAGATTCCATATGGACTTGCAGTTGGTAGCCAGAAATATAGAAGGATGCTTAAATGGTCATACTTTCATACTTTGTTCATAGCCACATTTGGCTAAATCCTTGTTTATGGATGATTGCCACTTCAGCTACATTGCAACATTGAAAAAAGAGGGGGAAAAAAAAAAACACCAGTTAGAGCATGAGAAACCTGCTCACCCATGACAACATAATGTTAGAAGATGAATGTAAGTAAATGTTCAATCATTCAAGGATCCTAAAATTGTTAAATGCTCGTCAATGCATAGATTGCATTGCATTAATCATGAGGGTGTAAAATCTTTGATAGTATGGCAAGTAAGTACACAATGTTGTGTAATCTCTTCCATTTGTAACTCATTGATGAATGAACCAGGGGAAACCCCAACAGGGAAGCCAGGCAGCAGCCACATCAAAGAACCATGTAAGGTAAAGTGTCAAGGATGCAAGCATTCTCAAAACAAGGAACCCTAAAACCCTATGATGAAATAACAATCAAATCTGGCCCCCTATTTTGAAAATGTCCCCCACCCATTGTAGAGCATGAGGTGAACACTAACATAAACCTAACCATACACAGATCATGAGGTAAACAAGGGGGAGGATCCTTTCAACAAATAACAGGTGTTATTGGTGTAAGGTCTCTCCCCTCTTAAGGCTATGGTGTAAGGTTAAGTAGGTTTAAGATCCTCCTCTTTTCCAAGGCATGTATTCATGGATATATAAGGAGCCCTCCGAATAATCTAGCAATTTTGTTCAAGTGCTTTATAGCCACCCTCGTTTATTGGTTTTGCCCCTTCATGGTGAAGACTAGGAACATTAGAAGGATTTCAATTAAGGGCCAAAGTTTGGTGCCCCTACATTCTAGGGGCATGTGGAGTCCACTATAGAAAACATTTTGGTCACAATAGAAGGATCCACTTGGGCTTCACTACTCTTATGTATGCCATTTAAAGGGTGAAGTGCCAAGGGTTTAGCCAAAATCCAGCATTCCATATGGTTGTACCTTGCCAGCTTAGACACTAATTATATTATTATAGAGAAATGTTGAAGATTAGATCTTCAATGCTGAATAAGTCATTTCCTCCAATGTTATTACATATGTCCCATGCAATGTACTCGGATACTCCATTATTTTCCCACTTTTCATCATTAGATTCAGATTTATTTAATTTATGTAGGGAAAAGAAAAGAAAAAAAGGGCAAGAAAAATAAAAATGGAAAGAGGACTCGAGGAAACAAGAGGTCAAAGAACAAGTAGAAAAGGTCAAAAACCAAGAAAAAGGAACTAAGTGGTGTGTCGAGGTTTGAGCTGAAGCTGTTGTTACCACTCGCACCCACAAAGCCTTCGCAGTTGCAACAACAAAACCTGGAAAACTCAAACCATGATATTTCTCAACACACACCACACAACAATAAATCTTAAACAGGCCTCCATATTTAGTGTGTACAATACTCTACAATTTTATAATTTCCAGTAACCATAATCCCATTTACTAGCCTCAATGATTGGTTCACAATGAAATCAGCCACTGGGAGAAAGATAATCGCTAAGTTCAAGGCTAGATTGGTGATAACTGGAGCTTCTAGTTTCAGTTTCTAACATGAAAGAAATCAAAAGCTATCATAATTATCATCATCCAGTAATGGAAGAATTTTGACCCACCTGATGAGATCGTGCAGATGCATGAGTCAACTCCTATTCAGGGATACAATACACACAGATCACCCCAATAGCAGGTGCCGATTCAGTGATCCTTCCAACAAGAATGTGACAAAACTTTGTCAACTACAAGAAGCCAAACTGAGCTGAGCCACAGTTTGTGTTCCTGATCACAATCTTTTGGAGGGACTTGATCATCCACTGAAGACATGACAATCGTCATCACCATTTGCAGCAACGCGTGGATGGAGCTCAAGTTGGAAGACACTTGTCAAAGAAAGTGGAGTACTCTGAACACTCAAGAGGGAACAAGGAAGAGTGAGTGTCTTCCAAAGCAAAGAGAAACCTTTGAACATGAAAACAAGAGATCACCTTCAAAGATGGGTTTTCACTTATCTTAACAGCCTTTTGTCTGATTTCACTCACAAACAATTACAGTCATGCATACATATACAAAACAAGAAAATGATGTGAGGTGCACACAGAACAACACATGGAAGACCAAAAAAAAGATGCTTACCAACACGCACATTCTCCATGCAGTATGTGAAGGGAGAAGCTACATTTCCCACTGTTTGACAAGGCTCTCGAAATTCCCAAGTTGAAGTTCATGGAACCCAGAGCTTAAAATCACAGTCCAGTGCAAATTGGTGTACATACATTGACTTGCTCCCAAATGGGGAGGACCCAAGAACAAACCAGTCATGTAACATGTGTACACATATATCATACTGATCTCTTGGCACCTGCACATTTGGACAATGCACTCTCCAGATGCATGTAGAGGCGCATGAGTCCACAACCTTTGAAATGGTGGCTGACAACACCAAGGAAACCCATATCCTGGGATTGCTATACAGGGGTCCAAAACTGATTGAGTACATCCCAACAGAAAACCTGCTTCCAGAAGGTATATGTATTTGTCCTTTCTTCCAAACCAAACAATGGTTTCTTTAACTCAAAGATGTCTATAAGAGCACACTCTGTGCAGTGTATAGAGGGTCAAGATCTGCTCAGGGAGGAGTTTGAGGAAATTGGGCACTATACTCTGAACAGATCCCTTAGTGGAATGAATCTCAAGGTTCCACCATGAAGAATTCCAATGGTATGTGATCATGAAGCGGCAGGAATATCATGGGTTTTATTCCAGATGGCTTCTGACAGATGAAGCAAAAAAAAATTGGTGCTACTTCTATTACCCCTACTTTTTGGGCTACAGACAGAAGATGGGGTTTTCTCTTGAAAACAATATCTCTTGCCTGCAGAAACCAGATCTTGTAAGTTTCCAGCAACTAGACCTCTGATGTTTGTCATCATCTATTTGTCCAACTCAAAATTTGTGTCACCAACTTTCACCCTCATTGTTTGTCGTGCTCTTCTCGCATAAACCATTTCAAAAACAGGACAATGATGAAGACAAGACTTGAAGAATGAGGTGTGGCGAAAAACAATTACATGGTGTTTCTATAACGAACCAATTTGGCCAAGGTTTCTTGTGCAGCTATGGTGTCAACATGATCTGGCCCCAGCATAACAGAACGGATGTTAAGGCAGGTGCGACACACCTCCTCCCCTCTATCAAATTGACCACCTTTCATCAGCAGCTTTGCCTGCGTCTCAAGCAACACAGCTTTCAATAATGTCAACTCTTGCCATGCATACTCATCCACCTGCCACACAGGAACCAGCAGAGACAAACACCACACACAAGTCAGGTTGAGGATAGAGTGGTGTAGTAATATGGCTCATGTTTCCTCGACACCCATTGAGGGTTGTGTTACATCCACACCGGGAGGCAGGACTTGACATTGGCCCAATGAGACAGTCCCATCAGAAATTCAGAAAACCCAAAACCACAAAAGAGTATTGAGTTTTCATTTGAAAAGGGTTTGTTGTGAAGATCAACAAGAGTGTAGAAGAAATCCAGAGTGTTAGAAACTGAGACATGATGGTACCTGATGGCCCTCATAACCACCTCTCATCCAGCAAAGGGACTTGTCCCACCAATCCTGAACTTGTGACACAAACGACTTCTCCATTTCCTCGAACACACTGTTGCATTGCCGCAGAAGCTCCAGGGCAGCATTACAGTGAGAGAAGTTTGTGAAGGCACGTAGAGCAAGGGGTAATACAACTTTCTTAGTAAACAGCAATAAGTCTGTCACCCTCAAGTCCACCATGACAGTAGGAGCCTTATTTCCAAACCGGAAAACCAAGAAAGAAGCAGCCCAGAAATGGTCATAATGAAGCATTAGGTTTCCGCCTTTCCGCACAGCTTGCACTGCCGCCCTTGCTGCCAATTCACCCCCCTGCTTGCGAGCATAAGTCTGTGCAGTCAATGGAGCAGAATTCAGTTATTGCTGCTGCCGAGAAAAACATGTTTCTTTAACAAGTTTTTCATGGCTTCAAGCTAAAAATCATCAGTTTCTTTCTCTCTCTCTCTCTCTCTCTCTCACACACACACACACACAAAGACCTGATGGACTCGATGTAGTTTTTTTCTTGCAAAACTGCAAATCCCACAGTTTCTCTCCCTCAAACACAAGTCTACCTGATGACAACAACTTGGTGGTTGGTTAATCGCTGCTCACCTGTACAATAGCATGGAAGTAGATGCATCCTTCCTGCATGCTGCGACGGGCAATATTGCATTTGATCAGATGTGCACCTGCTTCAGCTTCCATGCGGCGGGAAGAAGAATTGGGTGCAACACAACACAAGAACATCTTGGTCACACCACCACCAACACCCTTACCTCGAAACCTGCGACGACCACTGCCACCACCACCTCCTGAAGAAGAAGAATCTTCATATAGCTTGGATGCTGCCAAGGCCAACAAAGAATAGGGTATTGCATATGGTGCAAACCACCCTCCCACCCAAGCCATTCTAGTGGCAAGATTCTTCTTCTCACCTTCTGAAGAAGAAGTTCCTCCATCCAGCAGAGTAAAGCACACATGCAGAAGCCTGACAAGAAAAGGGTTTCTCCGAAGAATGGCATCATCATTGTCCTCATCATCCTCCTCCTGCTGATCCTCCTTCTCCTCATTGTCATCATCACCACCATCACCATGTCTGTCTCTTGTTGCAACAGGAATTTCTTCTTTCACCTTGTTGATTAGATCCAGGAGTTCAGTGGGTCGCATGCGAAACTCAACAAGGATCTTACCAATGATGCTCAACCCGAGAGTGAGGCGAGCAAGTCGATCCTCAAGCTCCTTCAGTTTGTCATACTCTCGCACAGGGAAGTGCTGCTCTGGCTTGCCTCCCTTCATGAGAGTCAACGCCTCTGCCCCAGACAAACAGGAGAGCACCAAAAAGGGGAAAAAGAAAGGTGCCTGTTGTTGTGGTGCTTCTCGTTGTTGTTGTTGTTCCAAGTCCAGGATTTGTCTTCGCCGTCGAGTTGTGATGATCACATGGGAAGCACATCCTACTCTGGGCAAAAGCTCTGAGACAGGATGTCCATCCCACCAGTCTTTCTCCATCTCTAAGTTATCAATGATAAGCAAGTAGGGCACATCTCGTTGCAGTTCTCTCTTCACCTTCTCCACTGCATCTGCTTCCAGTTCTTCCAAACTGCGCAATCCTCTTCCACCTCCTCCTCCTCCTCGTGGTTCTGGACCCAACTGGGTGTCTGTGCTCACATCCACTCCCAGAAACAAAGACAGATGGTGATAGTTCTGCCGGAGGTACCTGGCTTCTCCTCCCACCCACAACACCATTCTGTACTTCTGGAGATGGGTGTAGGCGTACTCCAGCGCCAGCTCCGTTTTCCCAATCCCTGCAACGCCAGTGATGCACACAAGGTTTGGTCGTGCTCGCCTGCATGAGGAGGACGATGCGGCTGCAGAGGACGATGCTGCTGCAGCTGCAATCTTCTCGTTCGAGACTTCCTTGTTCTCGACATCCTCGGAGGAGCTCTTGGAGAATAGAAGAGACTCCAGAGTCTGCAGTTCTTTCTCGCGTCCGATGAAGTCGGTGTTTCTCGGGAATGGAAGCTCTTCCAAGTCCACCACTCTCTCGGCCTGCTGCTGCTGTTGCTGCTGCTGCCAGCGGACTCGTTCTCTGTGGTCCCAGGAGAAGGCGGCACTACTGCGACGACCTAGACGAGAACCCAACAACGCAACAGCTCGCTGGATGCAGTCGCGCCAGTTCCCGCTAAAAGCTTCCAGACGCCAGCAATCGTCGACGCGCACGAGCGACTCGACGACGTCTTTCCACTCGCGCTCTTGACCACCCTCGTACAGCTTCCAAAGCTCGCCGCCTTCGTGCTCCCAGATCCGGCCTCGTCGCTCCACGATGTCGCTCACCACGCAATCCGCGGGCGACAAGTCGAAGAAAACGGGAACCAAGTTCTTGCGCTCCAGGAAGGTGCGAATCTCTTGGATCGAGAACGGATTCCGGAAGAGCTTGCGCGAGATGATGACAATGCCGAAGGTGGCAGAGTTCATGATTCGCATTGCGATGTCGTGACTCCTTTGCTCCGAGTACAAGGAGCGATCTGCTACGAAGCATGCCACTCCCTGCAGCTCCAGTTCCGCTCGCATCCATTTGGAGAAGCGTAGCAAGCCTGGATCTAAGCAGCCGTAGACGCTGATGTAAACGTCGCAGCTGCTGCTGCGGGTAGGAGGAGGAGGATGCGCCAACGACAACGACGAGGATGATGACATTGCCAAAGCTCCTCCTCCTCCTCGGCGAGGCGACAAAGACTGAGGAAAGGTGCTCCTCTTCTTCTGTGGACTCTTCTTCTTCATCGGCGCCTTCAGCAGCAGCTGCGAGGACACTGCTGCTGGCGCAGGATGAGCGGGATGAGCGGAAGGAGGACCAGGAAACGGAACCTCGACGACAGGAGTGATCTCCGGGACAAATGGCGAGCGCGGCTGCTCTGTGGCGCCATGCTGATGAGAGGTGGAAGCTTGAGGAGGAGGAGCAGCAGCAGCAGGTGGGTATCGTTGCGAGGAAGCAGGAGTGAGCTTCAAGGGCGTGTTGCTGGCGGTGACATAGGACGCGGATGGTGGCGTGCAGGAGAGGAAGGGATTGAACGACGACGGAGAAGATGTGGCTTGCTGCTGCTGCTGCTGCTGCTTCAAGGGGGAGCAGAATGGAGAGTTGGAGGCAGCAGAAAGGAAGCTGACAGAAGAAGAAGACGAGGAAGGAGAGCGCAACAGTTGCGAACTTCGGGTGTGAACAACATTGGGGGGCGTGATCGAGGAGGAGGCTGCGGCTAACGAGGTGGTGGTGGGTGATGAAGGATCCTCCACAACAGCTGCAGATTCCGAAGAAAAAGATGACGACGAGTCGTCCACTGCTACTCGGAAGAAGTCGTCTGCAGCAGCAGCAGCAGCAGGATCCTCCTCCTCCTCACCAGCAGTGGCAGCAGCTGAATCGGCCACAGAAGCAGTCGTTACACTAGGATGGTGCGACGAAGAAGAAAAGCTGGCGGAAGTTGCAGTCGAGGAAGTTGAGGAGCTGCTGCTGCTGCTGCTGCTGACAGGTGGTGGAGGGGGGGAGGAAGAAGAAGATACGGAAGAAGTTGAAGCTGCTGGACCTGCTGCTGCTGCTGCGGCTACAGGAGGAGGAAGACGCGAGTTGATAGGACTGCGTGGAGGTGAAGGAGGAGCATGTGGAAGAGGAGAGGGAATTGGCGTAAGATCATCGGACGGTGGAAGTGGAGCTTCAAGAGGGGGTGGGTATGGGATTTGCTGCGAGTCTAGCAGCAACTGTACATGCCTACTGAGATTATGAGAAGCTGCTGCTGCTTCAGATTCTGTTGTTTCTGTAACTGGCAGCACAAGAGATGGAGTAGTAGAAAACGAGCAATGCAATGCCGCCGCCGCAGAAGACTGGGATGCTGCTCCTCCTCCTGCTGCTGCTGCACCTGCAAGCTCTGCATCCATACTAGAGCTTGCCTGCGTGCAATTGCAAAGTACTAGTATCCCAATTGATCTCTCAACACAAGATGGAAATTAGGTCATCGTCCAATTGCTTCTTCATCATGGAGCAATGCTCATGAACACCATGGAACCTGCTGAAGGTCCTACCAAAGATGCAGCAAGCTTAATGCTGCAATTCGCACATGAGTTCAAGAGAATGACAACATGGGTGAAGAAGAAGAGCACCACGCAGCAGCAGCTGATGATCCATCATGATCTCTCAATCTCCAAGTAGTTGCAACAATTCTTCTTCTATTTTGCTGCTGATCCTCCTGAGCTTCTGAATTCTCACTCATTGCAGCCTCGTGATCACAGAAGAAGAAGATTCATTTCACGGTCCATGAACAAGTGCATTGTGCCCGAACACCCACCCACCCACCACCACAGTTGCTGCTACAAATATGTATCCAAAAACAGGAAGAAAAAAAATGGAGCAATCCAAACTAGCTCCTCAAGCAAAACTCCACCGAGGTAGCACCCTGCTGCTGCAACTCAGGCTGCAGCAGGCAGAAAAGAAAGGAAACACATGAGATTTTGCTACAATCATGTGCAACATTCCCCCCAAAAATACAAAAACCCTAAACCCTATAACCCCTATAACAACAACCAACACCCACTAGCAAGAAATCACAAAAGCCAAAACCAAAAACAAAACCACCACAACAACCACCACCACCCACTACTAAGAAATCTAGCAACAAAAAGCTCAAGATTGTGACTAGAAACAAAAAAAATTCACCAAATTGAAGAAAGTTCACAACAACAAGATCCAGAACATGATCAACCTCTTCAACAAGTTCAACAACAACAATAATAACAAAAAAAGACTTAGCAAAACAAAATTAGACACCACAACATCAACCTCAATAACAACAAATCAAACTTTGCAGAAGATGAAAGATAACAACCATCCACAACAACATCAGAGCATCATCAACAACAATAACAAATAACAAATAAAACTTAACAAAAAGATGAAAGACAACAAACATCCACAACAACAAACAAAACTTAATCAAAAATGAAGAAATTTACAAACTCCACAACTTACTTCAGCTAACAACCACCAATTTCAAAACTTAGCAAACAGATTAGAGAAGACAACATTTACACAACAAGATGATACTTAGCTAAACATTCCACCACCTCTAGAGCAGCAAACTAGTACTACTACAACTTTTCCACTATCTAAAACCCTCCTCCCAAAAACTCAAACAACAACAACAACAACAAACAACTTAGCACAAAACAACAAGAAGCTGAAGCAAAATGTTGGGCAATAATTAAAACCACCACCACCACAACAACAACAACAAGAAGTTGAGGCAAAACATTGGGCTATAATTAAGTGTGCAGCTTTGATCTTTACATTTATGGGTTCTTAAGGTAATAAATATTGAGAAGAATTGTGCATTATTATTAATTAGGGAAGAGAATGGGAACTAGATTGATTGAAATTTGAGAGTTTCAAAGGGGTTGGAAATCTTTTGTAGTAAGGTGGGTCTTCTTTGCCCTAGGGCTGAGGATCCCATGGAAATTTCAAAGGAGATTTTGAGTGGGGTCAGGACTCTCAAATATAATATAAAAGTCAAAATCGACCTTGGTGAGGGACCTTCATAGTAGGAGGGAAGTAATTCAAAATTCCTCTCAAAATACCCTTTTTTTTAAAATAATAAAATAATACTTGGCAAACCCTAGTGTAAAGAGCGCCTAAGGTTTGTTGGAAAAGAATTTTGCTTGATTTTTATTTATCCCAATAATATAATAAAATAAAATAAAACAGAATAGAGTATTGGGGTCCTTCCCCCCACCCCTCCCTCCCCCCCCTCTCTAGATGGGGGTGTTTTGCAATTTGAATTTGGAACCCCCCAATCTAAATTTTATTTCATACTTATGGTTCATGCTCTCTAATCAAAGTGAGGGATACTAGAAATCTCAATGAAAGAAGGTGGGTTTTTCTTTTTTCCTTTTACTTTTTTCATTTTTTTTTTCCTTTCTTTCATTTTTTTCATTTTTTTAAAACCTGACTATTTGGAAGTTGGATAAAAAGTATGGTTTTTTTTATTTCAACAAAAAAAAACTGAATGAACAGAAGCAAAGTAATTAATTAATGAGGTGAGTGGATGAATGAATGAAATTAGGAAGGAAGAATGAAACACATGATCATCTATTCCCATGAGAGGGTTCTTAAGAAGGTTTGCTATACTACCTAACAAGTTTTGTGATCTAAGAATTAAGAACTAATTAAATTAGTTAAATTAGTTGTTAACTAATTGTTTAATTTAAAAGGCCTTGTAATTAAACCCAGTTTCTTGTTTCTTTCCCACAAAGACTTTTTTTTCTTTTTTTTTTTTTTTTTTTTTTTTTTTTTTT
>Ga0209611_10013061_pt1 | contig 11510 bp, 10 predicted proteins | sample S1TSphgellanicum_3_FD_187693 | JGI IMG/M metagenome (GOLD analysis project Ga0209611, IMG submission 187693) | Host-associated microbial communities from peat moss isolated from Minnesota, USA - S1T2_Fc - Sphagnum magellanicum MG (SPAdes) (version 2) | ecosystem: Host-associated > Plants > Peat...
AAAATAAAGAAAAGAAGAATCTAAAGAAATCCAAAAAATAAAAGTAATGATATTAAAGACAATTATAGTCTACAGTGTATAGCCAAAAACATTTATGTGAAATTTCGCTCAAATGCAAAAAAATAAAAATAAAAATAGGGCTATTTTATAGGAAAATTTTTGGAAAAAAAAAAAAAAAGACGCTGGTAGTGTGTATAGGGTTTGTACAAGGTTTTTATTTTTTCAATTTTGTGATATAGAAAAAAAAATTGCACCGCAAAAAATGAACAAATTTAGTCGAATAAATATCATCTCTCTTTCTCTCTCTTTCTCTCTCTCTCTCTTGTGTGTGTGTGTGTGTGTGACAGAAACACCAAAATTCATAAGAAGATCATGCCAATTGCTTGAAGAAAAATAATCCAATTTGGAATTTCACACCCTTGCTGTTGCTGTTGATTATTGTTTTGCCTGCAGATTGGGAGGAGCTCTTCTTCTTCAGCTCTGCTCTGCTGGTGCTGGTGCTGGTGCAGTTGAAGCAAAGTCTTGGTTTCATTATAGGTATGGGTTTCGGACACAAATTTTTTAAAATAAAATTCAGGTTGCAATGGAGGGGTTTTTCTTGCAATTAATTGCCTTTCGTCTCTGCAAATTTGGTGTGAAGAAGAGAGGTTGAGCAGTAGCAGGAGGAGGAGGAAGAAGAAGAAGAGCTGAGCTTTGTTTTGCTTTGCTCTTCTTGGGAGGCTTTCTTGATCCATCTCGGCTTCTTTCTTTTTTTTCTTGTTTTGTAAGCTCTGGTGTCTTTGGGTGTGTCTTTTTCTCGGAGCTTTTGGGAGATACTAGACTGCTGAGCCGTGTTTTGTGGAGAAAGAGAGAGAGAGAGAGCGTGTGCGTGTGTGTGTTTGTGTGTGATTCTGCTTTTTTGGGGGGTTTTGGGCACTCGATCGATCGAGAGTTGGATCGGGGGGGTTTTTTTTTTTTGCGGGCTTCTTGTTCTTTTTGCTAGATGTTGTTGTAATTGTGATTCGGTTTATTGAAATTTGGCTTGGGAAGTGGGGTGGGGCGGGATTGCAGTAGAAGAAGAGGCGGAAGAGAGAGGAAAACTACTCACCCAGCATCTGCATTATTGCTTAGCTTGAGGAGGAGCCGTAGGAGCTGTAGGGATGGGAGGAGGAGGAGGAGGAGGAGGTGCAGGTCTGCAGTTGTTGCAAGCACCAGGTCTGCTTCAAGGGGGAGTAGTGCAAGCGCTTTCTCGAATAAACCCACCACAGAAATCCTCCTCCTCGCTTGGCGGCATTACCATTTCCAGAAGCAGCTTTAGTACAATAGTTCTAGCCAAGGCTTGTTGTTGTTGTTCTCGACCCATTCTGCGCCGCATTCATCCAGCAGGGGGGAAGAGAGACTGGGAGAGGCAGCAGAGGAGAGCAGGAAAAGGAGGAGGAGGAGGAGAGTACCATGTGGTGCCATGCTGCTCTGAGTCAGGTATTGCAGAAACTACTTTCTCAGAACAACCACCCTTGGTTCCTTTGGAACACAGCAGCAATGGAGGAGATGCCTCCAGTCCTCCTCCAGTGCCATTCAATGTGTCAGGGGAGCTATGCTATACAGAGGCAGGAATTGAGGTGGTGAGGTCTCTAGAAGAGGCAGAAAACGAAGTTCTGAAGGCAGTATCAACGGAGTCAGAGAACCAGCAGCAACAGGCATGGGATGATGGTGTGGTGGCAGAGAAGCAAGATGAGGAGGATGCTCTGGCATCATGGAGTATGGAACTAGATGGTGACAAGAAAGGATTTGAGGATGTGGTACCAGAGCAGCCCTCCCCCCCATCACAGGAAGAGTTAGAGGCACAGATGGCAGAGGAGCAAACCCTTGGCGAGCAGTTCCATCTCCTGAGGACTCTGGAGCAACCCACCTCGGCTGTTGCAGCAGCTGTCATGGTAGCCCAAGTTGCAGAGGCTTTGAAGGAAGCAGACACTGATGAGGAGGAGATGAGGAGGCCACTGACTGATGATGATGGAGAAGAAGGGGCGGCCAAGAATGAGGCTAGCAGCAGTTATAGCAGCAGCCAGCTTGTCCATGTCCATGTCCAGGAGATTGTCCCTCCAGGCAAGAGCGTGTTGGAGCAGATGTGGGACATCATTGTGTTTGCAGGCCCTGCCCTTGGAATCTGGCTGTCTGGTCCTATCATGAGTCTTATTGATACATCCGTGATCGGCCAGAGCAGCTCCCTTGAGCTTGCTGCACTTGGTAAGCTCCCAATCTCATTGTACTTACTACATTTGTTGTTGGCAGTGGCAGCAGCAGCAATCTTTTGCACTACAATGATTTCAATCCTCTGTCCTTGTCGTTGATGAATTTGAAGTTAGCAGACTCTCTCCCTTGGGTTGTCTTTTTACACATGTTGTTGCTGAACATACATCTGTTGGCAATTTTTCCTCCTCTTTATGGTTTTGCAGTGGTTGATTGATTGATGCCTTCCTTTGCTGGACTTTTTTTTTTGTCGTCATACAGAGCAGCAGCAGGTAAGTGTAATTGATTTCCTTCCCCCCAAGGTGCAGTATAGTATGTAGGAGAAGAGTGTGTGTTTTGGTTGAATGTGAAAAGCTGACTGATTTGCTTTTCTTTGATGGGTTGGGGGGGGAATGTGGGGTTTGGGATTTGCAGGCCCTGGTACGGTGTTGTGCGATAACCTGTGCTATGTCTTCATGTTTCTGTCTGTGGCAACTTCCAACTTGATTGCCACGTCCCTTGCTCAGAAGGTTGCTCTCTCACTCTGTAACCTTTCATCAAATCATCATCATCATCATCATCATCCCCTTTTTTCTGTTCTCCTTGTGCCTGATGTCTGAGTACACACTTGCAGGATGAAGATGAGGCAGCAGGCCATCTCTCTAGGTTGCTCTTTGTGGCTGTGACATGTGGAGTCGCCATGTTAATATTCACCCAGTTTGGCGTGGATGGATTGCTTAGAGGTAAGGGAAAACAACTGCAATGTGTGAGGAGGTCTTCCACTTACTTACCTCAAAGGTCCCCTTCTCTTTTCTGGCATTTTTTTGGGGGTGCCTGGTGGTGCATTTACCACAGAACAGGAAGAGTGATATGCCAACACTTAGGGCTTTGATCTCAACAAATATGAACCAAAGCTAAATTCATGCATCATCACTTCTCTTGCATCTCATACTTGAACACACTCAGTTATGTTGGGATATATCAGCAATCACAAAATGGATATTTGGCTATGAGATACTATGCAATTAATCATTAGAGAATGAGCGTGTCTGCCATGGTCATCAGCATTAACTTATATGATGCATGCACTGGATGTTGTCAGGTTTTGTTGGAGCTGAGAATGCCAATATGATTCCTGCAGCAAGAACATATGTTCAGGTTTTATGACATAAAAACACTTTGTTGATTGAGATTCGGTATATGTGTAAACTGTTGTTAGTTGGGAGCAGGATTTTGAGATATTGATCTACTTGGGTCTCTCTGTATTTGTTGCACAAAATAGACATTGTGAGGAGAAGGTCCTGTCTGCAAGGCAGGTTCTTGGTTGGAGACAATGAAACGAGGGATATGTTTAATCAAAGTGGGTGCTTTGGGGTTACTGCAGATTAGAGCATTGGCATGGCCAGCTGTTCTCGTAGGCTTGGTTTCCCAGAGTGCAAGGTATACCCCTATAACTGTGTGCTTACGACCTGAGTTACAGTGTGGATGTATTCTTGGTAGCATCAGTGTTTTCCTCATATGACTATCACTGCTTGCACATATTGATCTGTGTTTACTGGTTATCTCTTTTTTCTGTTGAGGGAGTTCTGGAGCAGTTCTAGTCACGTTTATTTTCTCTCCAGTTGTTTGCCGTGATTTTCCAATGAGAAACTATAAAGCAAAGGTGCCAAGAAGACTAAGCAATGTGATTGGCAGCCTCGGAATGCAGGATTCGATGGGCCCTTTGAAGTCATTAGCCATAGCCAGCGCTGTTAATCTTGCTGGTGACATTTTTCTTTGTACAGTTATGGGATATGGTATTGCAGGTGCTGCATGGGCAACTATGGCCTCTCAGGTGTGCCACTCTGTTGTCTTCTCACAATATAGCATCTGCCAAACCTTGAAGTTTCAAAGCATTTTCTTTGAAGTGTTTTTTTTACCATGAAATCATTTGGTTCTGCTGCTTTGGGGAGGGGGTATGCGTAGTATGTGTGAGGTCAGCATTGGTTTTGAAGATTGTAGAAAAACGAATGAATGGGTTTGATTCTGATGCTTTGGATCTGGTGGTGGGTTTTTGTCAGTATGTGGCAGCTTTCTTGATGATGAATTCATTGCATGTCAGAGGCTACAACGTGCTGGCAATTTCTTCACCATCATGGAAGGAGTTTGTCCATATGGTGAATTTGGCGGCTCCAATTCTCCTAACTATGATATCAAAGGTTTGAAAACCCATCAAAGTTACTTAGACTGTTTGTAAGAGCATTCTAGAAGGTCTAGAAATGGTTTCTGGTTCAAAATTGCCTGGGACTAGTAGGAAAGAGCAGAACTCCATGTTGCAACTTTCCTTAAAACTTTTGCAGGAGGGTGGTAGTAGTGGCATTAAGTATTGACCTGTATTTTGTGTATTTATTAGGCAGTGAGTTCTATCTTTGTTGATCTCCAAGTGATGACATTTTTTTGCTAAAATTGGTTCTTCCTTTGGACTCAGGTGACATTCTACACACTGATTACATACCTTGCAACAACTCTAGGAGCTGTAGCTCTAGCTGCTCACCAGGTATGCAATGACCTCTGGTTCACTTGATATGAGTAATGTGTTGCAGGCTGTTGATAAAAGAAAAACTTGAAGAATTTCCAAAGATTTTCAAAACTGTTTATCATCAGGCATATATCGCACTTCACTTTTGCATGATTGTTCCTATGGGTTTGTGTTGCTCAAGATGTATATATCTGCAGGTGATGGTAGGAATCTGCTATCTGTGCTCTGTATGGGGAGAACCCCTTGCACAAACAGCCCAGTCATTTATGCCTGCCTTTATTCATGGCTCTGACCGCAACCTGAAGCAGGTAAACTCACATCCATTGCTATTACTTCTAAGAATAGGAACAGGAGAATGACTACATCATCTTTTCCTTTTCAAGTAACAGTAACAACCCTCACAGAAAGGTCAGGCCAATTTGTGAGTAGTACTATCATGGTCACCATAAAAAGGTTCAACATAACTTTGAGAATTGTGCACTGTGTAGAGAATCATTGCCATTGCATTCAGTGGTGGTGGAGCCTGTAGTATTTGGGATTCCAGGACAGAGCACATCAGGCATTGCTCACTAACATTTCATTACTTACAAGACGTGTGTTGCTTGGGCTGTGGGGTTTGTTGGCAGGCACGGTCACTGCTGGGTGTATTGATGCTGATGGGAGTAATAGTGGGATTTGCGGTTGGGTGTATGGCTATATCAGTCCCTTGGTTTTTCCCCTATATTTTCACTAAGGACCCTGCCATTATTGCTAAGGTAGAAAGTCTGCCAAAAGGCATCAACTTTTCCTTGTTTGAGGGTTCACTGTACTTGGAGGTTTTGGTCTCTACAATTCTGCTGGGGCTGAACTGGGGGATTTCTGACTAATTTGATTTGTATGTCTTTCCAGATGCGGTCAGTGACACTGCCTTTACTTTGCAGCTTGGTGATAACACCACCAACTCATGCTTTGGAGGGCACCCTTCTGGTATTCTTATTCATTCCCATACTTCACTGGTAGTTTAGTGTTTTAGCTTTTCATTCAATTTTTTAAAATTTTCTGAATATGGGTATCTTCTCCTTTCTCGTGTTTGAGCATTTTTTTGGGTGTAATTTGCTTGTCTGTCAGTGCTTTGGAATTGGACACTCATAGCTTGTCTTTCTTTGTCACCCCCCCTTTGGATTCTTTTTCGGGCATTCTGTATTTGTGATTAAAAAAAAAGTCACAATCACATTGAAGGACAAGTCTGGTCCTGTGGTTAGCAGTTTTCATGTTTCAAGGAGTATTTTGTCAGATTCTCAACTTATATGTATTGAGCAATTTCATGATTGCAGGCTGGAAGAGATATGAGATTTTTGGGGCTGAGCATGACATCTTGCTTCTGTGGTGGCAGTATCTTGCTTCTGGTATGGGATAGATTCTGACTTCCTGAAGCATAACTCCTAACCTGAATGCTTCCAGAGTCTGTAGATGTTGGTTTTATTTTTGCAGACTTTATGGTTTCGTTGTATCTATGATTTTTCATCTTGCTTCCAACTCTTTATGGGCATTGCTTGAAAATGGATTTCTGTTACTCCATGATGTGACTATCTTTCTCTTCAAAAAATTTTAATGATGTACTTGTTGCCATCTGACAGACCTGCCACAAGCTTGGCTGGGGCTTGCAAGGGAGTTGGTGGACTCTGGCTGCTTTCCAATGGGTAAGAGCTTCACTGAAAAACCCAATCACATGACTTGTGGATGCTTCAGGAAGTATGCAAGAAAATTGTATTTTTGTGCATATGGTATACAAAGCTATGTGAAAGATTTGCAGACCTAGTGAGCTTGTTTCTTTACAAATCCTGAAGTATAAAATATGGGTAAGTGAGAGCACTTACGAAGTTGCGCCGTAAGTTTTATAAACAGGAGGTGAATGGCAGATGTAGAATATAAAAAAATACCCTCATTCCCTGTATAATAGATGTTTGACACAGAAGTGATTCTGAGGTCAGACAAACATTTGTAATCTGTTTTATAGGCTGTAAATCTTGGTGAGATGGAACACATTTGATATTCTCTGCACTGACAAGGTTTTTTTATCACTTTTGACAGGCACGCTTTGCATTTTCATATGCACGCCTCTCATCTTCACAAAGCATCCTTCGAGATCCTATTGATTCTTATGAGTCAGAGCCCATCTTAACACCGGCATGAAGTATTTTATACAACTAACCATACATCGGACAATTGTATCTTTCCAGCTACCAGGCATTGTGACCTGCAGTGTGTCCTTATAGATTAAGAATTTGAGAGTTCATTCATTCATGACCTTTTTCTTTTAAGTTTTGATTTCTAGCAGTCACTAAAAGTGCAAGACATCTTGATCTGGAGTTGGAATTTTTTTCTTCCACAGAAAGACAAAAGAAATCTGATGTAGAAGGTCAGAAGACCTCACATTTTTACTGTCATTCAGTTGACAAATTTTTGTGTCACTTGTCCTACATATGACACAACCATTATCTACCATTCATGGTTTTGGAGGTCATTCCTTCAGAGAGTCACAATTTGAATATTTGGAAAAGACATGGATATTCCAGCAGTACATCTACCATGTTGTCTACTTCACTGCGAAGCACTTTTATTATGGTGATAAAGAATCCTTTTGAGCTTTCCTATGCTCTGTGTAGTTTTGCATTGTCTTGTATGGGGTCTTCTTTTTCTGTCAGTTTTGGTTCTTTGTGAGGTTTCTTCTGGATATGTTAATGACCAAGAGTTGAGACTGTTCCAGATGTCCTATGCCATGCACTTCATATCAAGAAGGAAATTTATGCTCCAGTGGGTTATCAATATGTTGTCTACTCAACTACCAATATTTCACTGCGAAAATTTTTCTTGGTATATTAATGCCAACTAATTTGATCTTCCTGTGCTGGTGTTTTTGTGAAGGCTTGTTGAAGTCCATTTTTGCCAGTCTGGTTCTTGGCTCTGGACTGGAAGAATCAAGAGCTGTGACTGGTTCTGCACTTCTATCTGTAAGCTTCATATCCAGAACTGTTTTCACAAAGGTCTGCATAGTGTGGTGGTCTGTTGTTTGATTTTTATTTAGAGTGGTTGGGTGAGGGGTGTGTGCTTCATTCTTTGCAAGTTTAATCCTTTGGATCATGAGAATGGAAAACCTTCCTGAGTAATCCTTTCCTAACTGGTGTCTTTATCTGATTCGTACAACTCTTCATATCTGAAAACTATAATAGTTAGAAGCTTATATAAAGGTTATAACAGTTGGAAGGCTGTAATAAAGATCTCACACTATTAACCTGATATATGATACCTGTGAATCTGTAGAACCTGTTCAGATCCAGTTCACATGTGATCCTGAGAGTGTCCTCTGAGATTTTCAGCCATATACCAAATCTGACCTTTGTTTTGAACTGGTTGTAAGTGAGTTTCTACATGTCTACCATATGACTTTGACCCATGTCAAGTCTTGGCTTGTCTACCAAAAAACCACAAGATGTGCTGAAAATTTTGCAGGTTTTCACTTGAGTTGTTGCTCATTGGACTCATCAGATATGACTAATTTTCTAAATTGCTTAAATTGACTTAGAAGTCAATTGTATTTATCTTATCCATAATGCATGACCACCCTAGTTGCCCCTCGTTACTTGCAATACTTTTGAGTGTATACAGTTTCTGTTTCTAATAACTGCTCGGCACTGGTGTCTACAAGATATTACCCTAGACCTTGGTATATACCTGATATCACAGCGGTGATTCCAATCATGTTCTAGGGCCCATTTTGCATTCAAGCAAAAGTTTCCCTATTATTGGATTTCTTGTTTGTCAAACTTGAAGGATTGTTAATTCACATATTGAGACCGAAAGGATCTCTCCTTTGGTTGAAATCTTTACTAATTTAAAAAGGTCATGTCCAATCAAACAACTTGGAATAGTTGCTTTTTGTGAACAATATTTAGCACAATGACCCTAGAGTTGGTTGTAAATTGCCTTTTAGCTTTAGTATAACTAATTGAGATTGATGCAAATGTGGAAGAGGACTTTGAAAAGAATGAAGTCAAAGAGATATACAGTTTTGAATAGAAAATATTGTTAAAACTTTTTCATCAATTTTTAATACCTACTTTTATTTTTCAAATTTTTTTCAATTTGAAATGCAAAAAAATCCTTTCTTCAGTAAAAAGAAAATGAAATTTAATAACCAGTTTGTGAGAGCTTTTGGAGATACCCAAATGTTCAAGTACATTTGTGAGAACCAACACCTTTGAGTTTAGTTTTTAAAAATCATGATATCTTGTCCAGTTCTCACAAACCCAAAAAAAGAGAGAGGAATTGGGCTGATTCTTACAACTCTATGAAAAACCCAAAACCAACAGTTCTCACAAAAGAGTGAGAACTAACCGACATTGGATTTTAAAAATTCCAATTGCAGCATATTGGCAATAAATCTCCATGGAGAAGGAGATTTTGGTGATCCAAAGAGTTCACTCAACTACAAACTGACAAACTCTTAGCATCATGTGGTATAATGTTTTGTGTTTTGCCTACCATTGAAGAGGATGCTTGATATTTTTCATGTTCACTTGATATTGTTTGAAAATCAAGAACTTTCAATTGACAAGCTCCATTTTTTACTCACTTATGTTGGTTGTCATTTGAAAATTTTTAATTATAATATTTTTGAACTCCTTGGTTAGCAATGTTAGTTTCAAATTCAATCAAGGGATCCAAATGATGATGATTTTCCCTTTTTTTATTAAAAAAATCCAATACACCACAAACTTTATTTTTAATGTTGGAAGTTAAAACAAGCTAACTCAATAGCAAAATTTGAATCCTCTTCCATTAAGTTATAGAAATTAACATTTAACTTTCTTCAATTTTAAACTCATGGATATGACAAAATGTAATCCATTGTTTAGCAACTAATGATCTTGAAATTGTTGAAAACACAAGCAAATACAACATAGGTAATGTAGTTAACAATAATTTAGGTGATGTTCCATGTCAATGGTAATGGCATTCGATTGATCTTCTCATAACACTTAATGTTAGTCTCTCAAAATTGCAAAGTTTCTTGAAACATGAACATTTTGCTAGCAAATCTATAAGAGAAAATGAATATATTAAACATTATTGTTTTTGCAAATTTTTCAAAAGAAAAAATAAATTATGTTTTCAAATTGAAAATTATTGTGTTTTCATTAGCGTGTTAAATTTTCTTGGGTGAACACCAAAATCAACACATGTTTTATTCCATTCTTGCCTACCTTTCTCAAATTTCTTGGGCTAAGTTATGCACTTGTATATAGATACATATTTGAAGCTTTTGTTGACTTTCTCATTTGTTGTTGCATATTTGCATGCTTGAGAAAATGTGTGGCCAAAACAACTACACTAAAACTTTTCTCTAAACCTAATTTTTGTATGATGATCATAGTACCTAAATTAGATCCTTCATCTTTCATATGGGTAATGATTTTCTTCCTTGGATTATGTCGTTTCAACAACTTAGTTTAGTTTTTGGTTAAATATTTCCTTGTAGTTTTTGTAGCCTCAAAAGGTTTTATGGTAATATGTTTTTGATTGTCAATTAGTTCCCAAAAGGTTAATCAAAAATGCAAAAATATCATGAACATTTGGCATCCACAAAGCAAAGCTTGTAGTTGCATAATAACATTTTGCTAGATTGGGTAAACACACAAATGTTTCATTTTTTTCCACGAACTTAAGCAATATCTCTTTTTCTAATTTTTTTTGCAAGGAAAAAAATATTTTGAACACAAATGCATAGTCAAGCATTTCAACCACATGATTTTCACAACTTGCATATATCAATGATTTTTTACAATTAAGAGGCCGAGGTCTTTTAAAAATTCTTTTTGCTACACATAATCTTTCTTGAAACGATATTTTGCAATAACAAAATTGGAGATTGAACTTCCATACACATGTGACATTAGGCCTTTTTTTGTCGATTGCTTCTCCACTTATCCTCTCAAATGGTTGTTCACTTCCTTTTCAATTTTTTTTGCAACAACAAAATGGTTTATATCCACGTTTTTTCCAATATTTTTATTTCCATTTTATTTTTTTACAAGATTGATATTTTTCTTATTTTAGTTCTTTGGGTTTGGAACTATGATTGGACTATTGCAATAAAAAATTAGCATATGGTTTGTGCACAATGTATCAACATATTTGTTGTCATTCACAAAAGAAAAAATTGAACACAATTGATTCATTCCTACTATGCAATTTTCATATTTTCCTTTGAACATGCAATTTTTAAAAACATATTTTCAATGTTTCTTTTGCATTTTTGGATTTATGTTTGCAAACTTGCATTCCTTTCAATTTTTTCTTACAAAGGTTATTCTTCCATTTTTGCTTCATTCATGAATATTTCACATGCATTTTCACTTGAATTCAAATAATTGTTTATTTTTCAATTTTCACAAAAGAATGCAACTCGAAGGGTGGAGGGAAAAAAAAACTATATGATCTAACAAACTTTATGAACCTTGAAAAATCAAAGTGCAAAAATTTACAAAACAAAGTACTCACATTTCTCTCTTCTCCTCATTGTGAAAAAATGCAAATAATTTTTTACAATGCATATGAAATGGAAATGTTTTTTTTTTTTTGTAGAACAAATTTTACACAAAAAAAACATGTTAAAAACTATTCTAAGAAACCACAAATTTTAAAAAATAAACCTTATATATATATAATCGAACAACAATGAAAAAGAAATTTCTTTTAAACAATTTTTTTTTAAAAACCAAAGATCTGCAGCGAAAATCAAAATAAA
>Ga0209611_10013062_pt1 | contig 11509 bp, 8 predicted proteins | sample S1TSphgellanicum_3_FD_187693 | JGI IMG/M metagenome (GOLD analysis project Ga0209611, IMG submission 187693) | Host-associated microbial communities from peat moss isolated from Minnesota, USA - S1T2_Fc - Sphagnum magellanicum MG (SPAdes) (version 2) | ecosystem: Host-associated > Plants > Peat...
TTTTTGAAAATTTTAAAAGCAAACTAATGACATTAAACACAACTAATAACAAAATATTTCCAATTCAAATTCATGTACATGATAATGCATACAATAATTTATAACAAATAATACATAATGCATCAAACCTGGAAATATCTCAACAAGTCATACATAGAACAAAAAAATAGGATTACATGAAAAATTATTTAAAAAAAAAAGATCACAGAAAAAAAAGAACAAACTTTAGTAACACTTTTAACATCTCAAAATGAAACTAATCAATTAAAGGAAAAAAATGACAATGCACCATTAAAATTCTAAAAAATGCTACATTAACAACAATTATAGAAAATATAATTTTGGAAAATAAAAAGATGCAAAAAAAGAAGAAAACCAATTCTAATGATTCCTTGATCAAAATATTAGCTAAAATCAAGGAAGGGATGACGAGATAGCAAAATTATATTGAGTTCATATAGGATTGTGTATGTGATGTTTGGTCAATAACATATGGATAGAATCTTGATATCATACGAAGTGAGCTCCAATTCAAAAAATAAAAAAACAATTTCATGCCCCACTCCCCAAAAAAAATCAACACAAAAACACTCAACCATCATTGTGCTACACATTTCACAATGTTTGCTTCACACAAACTTTGCCTATTGAAATGAAAACATAACAAAATAAAAAATAAAAATGCAATAAAAGAAACATTTATTTAATGGGCATCTCAACTTTTGCTTGAGGAAGTCATCTTCATTTTATTCCAAATGTCGTGCAAAAAAAAAAAGGTCCAAATTATTGAAAGTAAGTATAATTTATAATTTATTTAAATATAAATAAAGTGCTTATAATTCATTATAAAAATATATTCAAAACATACCCAATATATTTCAATATATATTAAAAATATGTCATTATTTCATGACAAACTCAAAAATATTCTTTTATCTCAAATGCTTCTTAAAATATAAGAGGAGTGACTTCCTTGGGAACTTGTGATATGCAACAAAACAGAGTTGAAACAAACTTGCATTTCTCATAACAAAATAAATAACAGAAAAGACATTCACTTAAAGCTACACATAACAAGAGTCTCCCACATGCACAAGATTAGTGACTCATGCACTTCCTCCCCATAAGTAGCAAAATATAATCCCACCCCAAGCTTGAGAACCCAATCCTTAGACTATTAGGAACTTTAATCGAGTGCGAACAAGATCAAAACGACATTCAATTTCACTCATAAGAAGAACATAGGTGATAAGTGAGAAGGCCTGAAAAATGAACCCCAACGCCATAGTCCCTAACTATAAGGGGGGAACGGCCCAACAAACATTGGAGGATTCAATAGAGCCTAATTGCAAGTATAAAGCGGGATGCCCTTAATGGGCAAAGGCGAATGGGTGCACAAAACCCTTGTTAATGAATTAAAAGGGGGGAAATGAACCACATTTACATGACATTCTTCATTGAAAGGAAAGGTGGGGGTTTTGCAAAGGTTCTTTGCTTTATGAATTTTATTGGATGTGAGTCTACCCATCATAAAGCACAAGACAAACAAACTCATGAACTTAAACATATGTAGATCACAAGGCATGGGAGGGGGCAGATTCTTATGCCTAGTCCTTTAACAATGGGACAAATTTTACAACTATTAAGTACACATGATTTTTGTCCACTCCTCTAAGAAAGATATTTATGTTGTACAAGAGATTCTTGTCCGAGTGTGTTCTCACGAGAGAGAGAGAGAGAGAGAGAGAGAGAGAGAGAGAGCCAGCCACTTGCAGGTATGAACTCAAAGGTGTTCTCTAACCTAGTTAGGAGAACCCACTAATATGGGAACCTCCAAACACTACTCTCTCTTTATGGGAATGCAGGAATATATAAAGATAGGAGGATCTCTTCCCCTTGGCATAACCCCTTAGGGTTCTCTCAAGGGAGTCCCTCAAAGTACATAGAGAAAATAAAAAGCAATTGTTTTATTATGGATTACGTAAGTACACCATGTAAGAATTACGTGTGGTTGATTATCCTATATCGATATGCCTTGTTACATGGTGTAAAAATTGTCGGATTCTAGTGTGGGGTTTCTAATTTTTGTAAATCGCATGGAGAGCATCCATGGGCTTTACAAAAAAATTAAAGCTCACTTCCAATTCTTCTTGCCATAAGTCCTTTGAGTGAGGGTCATTACCGGATTCGCACTTAGCTCCACCCACCGTCACACATGACCTTATTATGGAATAGCCCCTTGCCTTGCCCCTCAGGCTTTAGCTACCAAGTAAAAGGGAATTTTACACATTGCTATGGGCATGACCCAAAACTTAACCCTTGTGGGAACTGGACAAAATGGTGAAATATAATAAAAAGCCAGAAATGTGGTTCAAGAAGATTTCCCAAAGAAAGACCGGCGCAAAAAGAAAAAGTAAACACATGTTCGGAGAATAAAAAGCCACAAATGTGTTCCAAGAAGATTCCCCGAAGAAAGACAGTCCAAACGGAGGAGTAGCACATGTTCGTCGGCGTTTCCTGTTGCCGGGATTGCGTTTGCCTTCTTCGTCGTCGTCTTCGTGCGTGCGCTTTGTGTTCCCTTGCGCGGGGGTTTGGCCGAGTCTTATCTTGCGGGGAAGAGGGCGCTGGCTGTGGGCTGTGAGCACTTTGCTGTCCGTTCGCAAATGTCCACTGCCTTCACTTTGTTGTCTGTCCATCAAGGGTTTACCGAACTGCTCCAGAAGCTTGCTTATCCACTTGGAGGTGGCGAGGAATAGGTGCGTAGGTTGCAAACCCTGGATCCCAAAAGCTCTGTGCTGCATTCACCAAACTTGACGCCGCGGTGGAGAACGAGGAGGAAGACGACGAAGGGTTGGGTGCCGCAGCTTTTTTGATAACGAACTTGGTGAGACTGTTTTTGTCCTTGTCTTTGTTTTGTTTTGTTTTTTTTTTGGTGAAGGGGTTTGTCTCTAAGTTTCCAGTTTACTCAGCAGCTCTTGAGAGAGAGAGAGCTGTCTGTCAAGAAGCTCCTTTCTTTTTTTTTCCCAATGGGAGGAGAAGGGATGGCAAAGTTTGTTCATGTTTCTCGTGTACCGTTGTTTTCTTGGTCTCTCGGCTGTTGGGTCTGGTTGTGAGCTTGATGTTCTTCTGAGATCTCATATTTCCACACAGATTTAAGAGCTTTGTTGGGTTTTGTTTTTGAAGTCTTGGGGGGGTTTTGTAGGTTTTTTTTGTTTCCTGCTCCAGGTCTGGGGCAATCCTTGAAACTAGAAAAAGGCTTCAGGACCAACTTCTAGAAAAAAAAAGAAAAGAAAAAGAAAAGGGTTAGGTTTGTGAAGCTTGCTAGGGATTGGGCCTTCTCTTGAGTAAAAAAAAAGACTGGAGAAGGTGAATACCTCCATGTTCACTCCTCAGGGGAGACGAGGGTCGCCACCACAGAGCAGGCAACCCTTGCTGCGCACAATGGCAAGGGACAATGGAAAAAGAGGATCCCCAACAAACATCAGCAGCAGTGTAGCAGTGGGTGGCGATGAAGCTCTGGCTCTGGTGGAACCACCCACCATCATTTCCGCAGGACGGAATGGTGGTGAAGGAGCACCTTCAGAAACAGATATATGGAAGAGGTTCCAAGAGGATGGAGCTCTTGACATGCCCTCTCTGGAGCGCAAAGATCGGGCTGCCTTACATGCCCGCATTGCTGCACTGGAATCTGAGGTAATTTTCATCTTGAAGCCCTTTGCACCCTTTTCTTGTATGCAAGAGTCCTTTGGACTTGAGAAGAGTCTCGAAGATCATGACATGCAAAGTGAATGAGTTTAAAAGGCACTCCATTTTTATTGAGTGTGAGTTTAGGGCACACTGACAGGTAGCTGAATCTGGAGGTTTGAGAATGGATTTGAGAAAGGGTTTGTTTTTATCTCCCCTGTTCCCTTCTTAATTTACTGTCCCAAAAATGGCATTTAGAGAGACAATGGTGCTGGACAGGCAGAAGCAATGACTTCGAGACTGATATCTCTTGTAACTAAATGAATTTAGAGAGTTTTTGTTGCTGGGATCCTTTGCATTGAAAGAATGAGAGAAGCAAAGCATCCCTGGAAGATCCTTATGTGCCCAATTTTTTAATTTATCAATTGTGGTACAAGGGTGAAACCTAAAGTCCTCTATTTGCATGCTTGGTAATGTTGTATCATTGTTACTCTTGAGTTATTGCCTTGAGAGTTTTGAGCAGATTGTTATATACTTTACTATGACCACTACTGGGAACTGATGGTGTTTTAGTTTGTTTGGCCTGCCTTATAATTCTCTGCATCTGGTATAGTTTTTGGGAAGTAGTCTTTCCATGTAGTAGGGAGAGCTGAATTAGGTTCCCACAAGGTCCAAAGGTACAATAGTTTTGATCAGATTAGTAAGTAACTATGTACACCAATTGTTGGGAGCTGGTGAGCTCAGCAGGGAGTAATGGAAGCTAGTAACTGCTATTCATGATGAAGGTGATGGTCTGATCCTTTGTGAGTGACACTCACAAGGTTATGACCACACTCATTACTGTTGTGTTTTATGTGATTTGGCAGGAATTGCCACTGCATTTGTTTTGTTACTTTGCATTTTTTTGGCGGTGTGTCTTCAGCAATTGCATTGGTCTACTATGAATGTGTACACACTAACCTCAGTTATTTTCAAATGCTGATGGTTTGGATTTTGTGGTATGCAGTTATATGACTATCAGTACAACATGGGCCTGCTGCTGCTGCAGAGGAAAACATGGACATCACAGGTTGATGAACTGAAGGGGGCCATTTCTGATGCACATGAAACTTTGCAGCGAGAGAAGGCTGCACACTTGCTTGAATTATCTGAAGCTCTTGGACGGCTGGAATCTGCCCAAAAAGCTCTTGAGCTCGAAAAACAATGTGTTCTTGATGTAAGCTGCTAATTATCCATAATTGTTTCAAATTTTTCTTTCTTCAAAGTTTTTTTGAAACCAGCAGTTTGCTCAACAGAGAAATATTTCTATTTGGTGTTTCTGCATTTGGAATCTTTGAAAAAAATATTTCAAAGACTTCTTAAGCCTAAGTGGGGAGCTTTTCTAAGTGCACTTTATCCTCTAAAGTTCTCACTCTCAATGTTCTTCTTGTTGGTCTCTTCCTCTTTCCTTTTTTGAGTGTTTCCGTTTTTCATCTTTCTCCCTTTTTGTTTCTTTTTTGTTTTCTTGTTCCTCTTTCTTCTCGAGGTTTCTTGGTCTTTTCATTCTCTTTCGAGTTTTAAGCTGGCCAGTATCATGGTTGAGTTCCTGTTCCTGCCAGTCTCATGGCAGAGGCTCAGTGTGTTGGTTAATGTTGGACACTAACCTCCACCCATTGTTGGGAACTGATAAAGTCAGTGGGAATTTTATGCTAGGTTGTAATTGTTCTTGGTTAATGTTCCTGTTGAAGGTCCTGGAACATGTGTATGACTGTTGCTTTATTGAAAGAGCTCCTCAATTTGTTTGTGGTCTCGTTTTCTCTTTTCTTCATTGGTGGGTTTCCTCTTTTCCATGCTTGCTGACCGACTGACTGCTGTGATGTTGTCAAACCTGAAATGCCCGTAACCTTATTATTGGGTCATCTTTCAGTTCTTCTCAGGTTGATTGAAATCCTAAATTTTGAGAAATTCTCAGTACTCATGAATACATAGCATCATTGATTTGTCTGTGACCATAATCATGTCCCCTAACTATCATGAGGGACATTCTGAAACAGCTGGAGATGGCCTTGAAGGAGATGCAAGCAGAGGAGTCTGCAGTAAAGCAAGCTGCTGAGAAACAGTTGGCTCTGGCCAAGGAAATGGCAGCTGAAATTGATCAGAAGTCCCTCCAGGCTGATGTGAAACTGTCTCAAGCCCAGGTTCTCCATGCAGAAGCCAGCAGGAAATTGACTGAGTCTGAACATCGGCTCCATGAGATAGAAGCTCGTGAAGATGCCCTGCGACGTGAGCGCCACAGCATCTTTGCAGAGTATGTTTTAAGATCCATTCCTGTATCTCTTTACTGCCCCCACAATCTTATCAGCATTTCATGTTGATCTTCTTAGCCAGTATTGTTGAAGATAGTATATCTCTCAGCTAGAGACGGGCTAAAATTACAAAGATGTGGCTGGTAGTGTTGATGCTCAAAAGGAGCAAGTGAAATCAGAGGGGGAAAGCTTGCGTGCATGGGAGAAGAGGCTGGATGAGGCCCGTGGGCGACTACAGGATGGTGACCATCTTCTCAATCAACGAGAAGAGGAGATGAACCAAAGGGAGGAAGTGCTCAAACAAAGGACCATCGAACTTGAAGAGACTCGCTCTTTTTTGGACAAAGAACGAACCTTGATTCAGCAGGCTGACAATGAGCTCAATGCTCGTGCTCTGACTCTTGTAGAGAAAGAGAAGGTTATACCCTTTACATGGTCATGTTATTTCTGCTAACCTTAATATCCTTTCAAGGCCCAGCCTAATTGAACTCTTTTCTAGAGGCACTAAGTTCAGAAGTGGCTTCTTGTCTATGTTGTCTATTGAAGAAGCTATTGATAAGGGTCTTAAGAAGTTTGTCAACATGCAAGAAGAGCTTCTAGGAGTTCCAAGGGATATTAAGTGAGTGGAAAGCCAAAGTTCTTTTGTTTGTGCAGAAAAGGACTCATGCTTCCTTCATGGCTCAAACCTCTTCTGATTCTTCTTTGTCTGTTCCTTTAGGAGATCTGGATCACCTAAAGATTCTCCAACGGTCCTTTGTCGTTACTTACATGGATAAATGTTCTAACAACTTTGTGTTTGTTTGTAAAAAGTTTTATGTTTCTTCTGTTTTCTCTGAGCTTAATTCTCCTGTTGGTCATACGTGGTCTCCAATCTTGCCCAATCTGATATTCTGAAATTTCATCTATCTTTTAATGAGGCTCATAATTTTAAAGGAAGTGTGGCCCTTGTCTCCCGTTTCTTTGTGCTGTTTGGAAGTTTCATAAAGACCCAGTTAAACGTAGATTTATCTGTGCAGCCAGCTCTACTTCTCTGCCTGATGTTTCTAAGTGGCTGTGTTCTTTCTTCAAAGCTATGTTTACTATGGTCAATGACCTTTGGGTATCTAAACTCAAAAAGGCAGATATTCCTTGTGATAGTAGTTGGATTCTCAATGACTCTACAGGAGTGGTGGAGGTAATAAATAATCTTAATCTTTTGAGATCTGAAATTGATAAAGCTTCCCCACTTCTGTTGCAGTCTTTTGATTTCTCAACTCTATACACTAAAATTGACCTAGTGGATCTAAAAGCTCATATGAGAGTTCTGATCAATAAAGTGTTTAATAGGATGCTGAAGCTTCATCATTTTAATTTTTTGATGGTTCAGAAAACAGCTTTGAACTTTAGGATTTTGTGGCTGAAACAAAAGTAGAGATCAATTTGTTTGAAAATCTTCATAGCTTCAAAGTTGTGGAGGCCTCAGATTTGATCTCTTGGCTGGATTTCTTATTAGACAATTTGTTTCTTTGATTTCTTTACAGACAATGCATTGGTATCCCCATGGGAACTAATTGTGCGGTCTATTTGGCTAATTTCTATCTCTTTACTTACGAGTTTGATTTCATTAAGTGTCTCTTGAAGAGTAACACATGTCCTGTTGTGCTTCATAGTTTGTCCTTGGTTTGTAGGTTTGTGGATGATCTTTTTGTTCCTGATTTTCCAGATTTTGAGAACTTCATGTACCTTAACTGAGACTCTTTTGGTAGCAGCATATACCCAAAAACCTCTTGTGAGTTGAATTGTATGTCTAAAGGCTTCTCTTGTAATTTCTTGGATCTAACTGTGAGACGGAGTCCTCAAGGTTTATCCTGTGACATTTTTGACAAATGCTCTCAACCAGAGTATGCAGGTATTGAAATGATTAGAATGCCTCATGTTCATTCCAATATCTCAATGACTGCGAATCTGGGGGTTATCAATAGTCAATTTTAGATTCTTGAGAGACTTTGTAGTTGTAAGAAGTTTTTTGTCTTCCAGATGGTCAGTCTTATTGTCTTTCTGAAGGCAAAAGGATACCCTTTAAATGTTCTTCTAAAGAAAACTAGAGGGTTGGTTCTTAAAGAAAGATTCCTGTTTGGAATTTCCGCTTTTGGCATTTTCAGAATGATTTGCTTCGGGTCTTGTAAGTGGGGAGCTTCCTGTAAGCCCACTTGTTCTTAGTCTTTCCCTGTTCTTTTCCCTTTCTGTCTTTATTTATTTCTTTGTCTGGTCTTTGTTGTGGGGTCTGTTGCTAGCCAGTAGTATGGCTGAGTCTTCCTGTTGCTTCCAGAATTGCAGCAGAAACTCAGTTTGTAGGATGGTGCTAGTCACTGGCCTTTACCCACTGTAGGGAGCTGATGAAGTCAGTGGGGAATTTGTGATAGTTAAGTCACTATCATACATACTACTGTTGATGGTCCCTGAACAGGTGTGAGACTGGCACTTTTGTTCATGCCGTTTGTGTTTTACGTTTTTTGTTTGTTTTTTCTGTCTTCCCTTGTTTGGTTCTTTCTGTGGCTTCCTGAGGAAGTGTTAACCTTGCTGTTTCTTCTTCATCATGAGAATGGAGATTTCTCTATTCTTATGAAAGATACCTTTACATGATTTCCATTTGAGGTCATTATGTTGTAGGTCTCTCTTTATTTGAGGGCATTTTTTGTTGAGACAGAGGTATGATTCAGAGAGGGTGCTTGCACAGCCAAGACAATTTTTTAACATAGTTGTTCTTAAGGACTTAGCATGATATTTGGTGTGTTCATTGATCCCTATCAGATAAGGAATGTACCAAGCTAGTAAGTTTATGTACCAAGCCTTGCATTGCCTTTTTTAATGTAGGCATTAACTGAGAGGGACCTTGGAGTTACCAAGAGGGAGCAGGATTTGGCAATTCTCGAAGAAAGGCTTGCTGGTAGAGAGCAGGTAAGCTTTCCTCCATACAAATTGGATTTCAAATTTTCAGGCTCTACAGACCAACCTCACTTTCAGTGGGTTTCACATTTTCAGGCCCGAGAGACTTTGAACTTTGTTGTAACAGAAGCAGTCAACTTGTAAGCTGATGGTAGTCATGGACATTGAGCTCTGGGTTGTCTCTTGTCTGTATCTTTGTAAATGTTATGTTACCTTCAAAAGGGTTGTGGAGTTTCCTCTGGGATCTTATGCATATATAAGATCATTGTAGTTTCAATTCTGAATCAGAGGAAACTCATTTGAATATTGCTGGCAGGCATTTGAGCAGCATGAGCAGCATGTAAAAGATACAGAGCAATATGTGGCTCAAGAGAGATCCCGGCTGGATGCCTTCAATGATGGTTTGAAGCTGCGGGAGGTGGCAATTGCAGAACATAAGCAGGAACTGGTCAGGAATTCAGTCCTTGTACTTCCGAATGATTACATGTTGCTTTTCTCTTTTTTTGACCCAGACTAAAATTTTGTCCAAATTGTTCCAAAATCTGATATGAGAAGTTGAGACATCGACTTACAATTGTAGGCTTTCTCACATAAAGGTGGTTGATGCAGACAGTCATCTGTGGCATCCTAACCAGTTGTACACTTTGTGTGACAGGTGGTTCTCAAGCAGCAGCTTGAGAGCCAGACATCTGAGATGGAGCTTAAGAAAGCAGACCTGGATGAAGCCACCCAGGAGCTTCAAAAGGTACGTGAATTGCTGGTTGCTGACAGAATTGTTTTGGATCAAGCAATGGCTTCTGCAAGGGCTCAGGAACACGATATTCAGCTTCAACTGTCTGAGATCAAGATGCGGGAACAAGAGGTAACCCAAAAGATGGAGGAGGTCAGGGAACGAGAAATCGCTTTGGATACCCGGTACCATGAAGTTATTGAGTTGGAGAAAGGGGTGCATGTGGAAGAGACAAAGCACAGGTTGGAGTATCAGCGCATCGCTGAATTGAAAGAAGAAGTCCAGCAGGCTACAAAGGAGATGGAGGCGAACAAGTTGAAACTTATTGAAGAGAAACAACAAATTGAAGAGGAGCGTGAGCACCTGCGACAAGAATGTGAACTTGAGAGGCAAGAGATTGAGGAGGAAAGAGAGAAGGTGCGGAAGGATTGGGAACTCAAGAGGGAACACTTGGAGATTGAGCAGCAGAATGTTCAAAAGGAGTTGGATCGTCAGAAGCAAGAAATAGATTCTGAACAGGAGAATTTGAGATTGGAGTTGGAATCTGAGAAGGAAAGACTCAAAAAAGAGCTTCATAGTTTAAGAGAAACACTCATGTCTGAGGTCCAGCTAGAAAGGAAGAATTTGCAGACTCAGATTGAGCTGGATAAGAATCGAGTTCTTGAGGAGAGAGAGAAAGCAAGGAGAGAGATTGAAGTGGAGATGGATCGTGTGGCAGAAGAGAGGGAGAGAGTGAAGAATGAGCTTGACATTAAGAGAAAGCTGCTGTCAGATGAGAGTGAGAAGGCACATGCTGCAATTGCTTCAGAGAAACAGAAGGTTGAGGAGGAGCAAGAGAAGCTCAAAGCCTTGGAAACCGAACGCCAGGAGTTGTTGACAATTCAAGTTCACTTGAAACAAGAAATTGATGAGATTCGCTCCCACAAGCAGATTGTTGACAAGGAGGCCCAAGAATTGAAACGACACAAAGAACAGTTTGAGAGGGAGTGGGAGCTTCTTGATGAGAAGCGTGAGGCAACAAAGAAAGAGCATGAGAGGTTTGAGGAGGAGAGTAAGCGAATGGCAGAGTGGATGCGAGATGAAGAGGAGCGCCTGAAGAAAATACGTAGCGAGGTTGAAGAATGGTCCCGAATTGCAACGGAAGAGCTTCAACGGGAACGTGGGTCATGGGTCAAGCAGATGGAAACTGATCGTGCCCAGCTCTATGCACAACTAGACTCTGAGCGTCAGGATTTGGTACGTAATCTTGAGCTTCAACGCTCCAATCTTGAGAGATGGGTGGAGCAGGAACGTGATGCCATGGAAAGAAAATTCGAGGAAGCTGAGAGGCAATTGAGGATGGAGATTGATCATGAGAGAAAGGACTTGAAAATGACCCATGGTTCTGTGACTGTAGAACTAGAGCAATTACGCTCAGAACGTCTTAAGCTGGAGCAGGAGCGACAGGATTTAGTCCGACAACGAGAAGAGGCTGAAAAAGAGTGGAAAGAGATTAAGAATGACATTCAGCAGCTCCATGTGCAGGGTGAGAAGCTCCGTGAGCAACGGGAAAGCTTGCACCTTGAACGCCAGGATACAATCAGGGAGATGATGAGGTTACAAAAACTCAGAGATGAGTTGAAAGAAGCAGAAGGTTCCATGAGTATTCAAGCCTCTGAACTGCCTGCCACTGCTGAACAGGAGGTTGTCTCTGCTCACCAGCAAGGTATTCAAGTCACTCAGCAAGTGACTGAAACTCCCATTGAGCCAGTTGTGCTGGCCAGCACTGCTCATCCCTCCCGTAGAATGGTGGCCCGGACTCCAGGTAGGCTCAGCTGGTTACGCAAATGTGCTTCCAGAGCCTCCCAGTTGTTCTCATCTGCAAGTGATGTCAAGGCAATTGCTG
>Ga0209611_10013063_pt1 | contig 11508 bp, 4 predicted proteins | sample S1TSphgellanicum_3_FD_187693 | JGI IMG/M metagenome (GOLD analysis project Ga0209611, IMG submission 187693) | Host-associated microbial communities from peat moss isolated from Minnesota, USA - S1T2_Fc - Sphagnum magellanicum MG (SPAdes) (version 2) | ecosystem: Host-associated > Plants > Peat...
CCCCAATTTGAGTGTTGCCATAAATTGAGCCAAATTGGGGTAATACTCTGTTTCATGATAGTAGATATTAGCTCCAAAGATTGGATCTTATTTTGAGAAAGCTTGATTCAATGATGACAATGAGCGGCAGTGAAGAACTGAGGGTGAAAGTCATGTAAGGCCCACTTTAGCTGAGGAAACTAGTTTGGTCCCGTCTTTTTCATGTGTATTATTTTCATCCTGACTTTTCATTTCGTCCCCAGTTTTTGCAAACCTGAGGCCTTGTAGCCCAGATTGTCAATACTTTACAGATAACTCTAATATCTAGGGCCTTTACAGTGCAAATAAAGATGCTGAAATCTTCCAGCAACCTAGAGAATCGGGTGTGGAAAACAATTGGGCTTTTCTATGGTTATATGATAAAGTTATCCATAAAGTCATCCTCTTTTTCACCCCTTATCCCCTCTTTCAGTGGTATCTGCAAAGTAAGAAAATTTTATTAAATCTCAGTACGAAATGCTGAAACTCGGCATTTACTGCACAAGGTTCGGGAGTAATTATAGTAGTTGTACAGGTAGGAGCAGTGAAAATATATGTAGCAGCAGTGGAGGCGCTCAGGAAAAAGGAATGAGGGGATGAAACTCAGTTTACCACCAAAATTGGTGGGAAAACTAGTTTGGGTCAGTTATTTCGTGTTGTAAAATTTCATTCTCAATTATGCGGTTGATGCCCTATCATGCCAAAACTGGCCGGTCTCGCCCCCTAATCGCCTGACTTTACGGATGGATGACTTTAATGGGAGTGAAAGCCTCTTATTTGGGAGTCTACAAAGTCTCAGAATTTTCCTGTGATGAGCCAATCAAAGAGGCTCATTGCAATAAAAAAATTCTGAACTTGAGAGAGATACCCCAAACTAATCAATAGGAAATCACAATATATAGCCATACCTATTAAACACAACACTCTTTGTCTTTAAAGACAATTTTTTTTTTTGTTGCCATGAAGAGCGTGAGGTTGGTTGCAGTAACACAAGGCAAAAGGGTTGGAAAGAATCCTGGTTAGTAAACTTAAGTTATAAGGTAAGCCTTCTCAATTGTGGTTTATGGTTGTAGTAAAACCAACTCCACCTCCATAGCAATAACCACAATTTTATATTAAATTTTGCAATAGAATAATGACATAAAACTTTTTCCTATGCACTAAGTTTGGCCAAAATGTCTTCACCATCAAGACCATCTAAAGCGAATTATTTGTGTTGTGAATTGGTCAAGAATAATGATTGACCCATGTGAAGACATTTAAGTAGTCTCTTATACAAATTAGTGGACTTTTTCATGTTTATGCATGGGAATGGGTGAACATTAAACATTAAACTAAGTTAATACAAAAATGTGTTTATTGTTGTGAGGTGGAGATGCTCTAAGCTCCCTATTATATCTGAGGTGCATGAGAAGCTTACAACCATAATATCCAAAATTGGAAGAAACCAAAAAACCAAAGTGACCTTGGCATGTTATGTTATTTACGCATAGAGTTAATCACCCAAATACATCACTATTTATTTCATGTTATTTGCAAAAGAATATATATATATATATATAACCTAATCAATATATATATTGAATATCATTTTCATCCTGATTTAATTTCATCTATGTGATAAATCTCATGGCAATACATATTCAGCCATTTAGTATGATTCATGTTTGTCATCAATTTATTCATATGACTAATTACTCATCATACTCCGTGCAACTATGAAGAATTGCATCTTTGTTTCATGCATTTTGTGTATTTCATTGTTGACATTTGCTTTATCTATGTTTTCAAATGTTATCTATTTAGTATCTCTTATTTCATCAAATTTCATTTATTTATTGACTCTAATTTCTTCATTCTCAATCCTATCTAGGGATTCTTTTCTCAAATTTTCTTGTGACATTTTAAAAAAAAAAGTGTCATGTAAATGCAAAATAAAAAAAAGTAACATGTAAATGCAAAATTTCACACCAAAATAATTTGGTTATCCCATCCTCCTCTTTTCCAATTTCCTTTTTTCTCCTTCCTTGTTCACTTCTCCCTTTCTCTCCGCCTTCCCCATTTCTTCCTTCTATCCCTACTTCCCCATCCTAAGATGGACGTCCTTTATTGCAATTGGTTTTTTCTTCATCATTTTCCAAACCTATTTGTTTTTCTTTTGTCAATTTTGATTCAACCCTAAGTGTAATCTTCTTATTAAAATGTGATGATGAAACATGAAACCTTGCCAATCATAAATAAATCAAAGCATCCAAAAAAGGGGAAATACAAAGAACAAAATGGAAGGACCCACATCTGAGAAGACAAAAGAACCACCTAAGAAGGCAAACCATAAAGGGAACATCAAGTTCCCGGACCCCTCCTATCATGAGAAGCATTGTCAAAAGTGTTTGCTAAACAACCCCCTTGAAAGGATGAAACAACATTTGTAGTTTATTAGCAAATGAATTATAATGAATTGCTTTTATATTATGTGACATTTGAGTGTTGCAATATTTTACATTGACATGCAACATACACAAACAAATGGCTATGTCACAAGAGGTTCTATCCCAAAAGAATGTTTTACATGAAATAAAGTTAATGGGTTTAGAGTTCATTGGCTTTACAAATAAAGGCCAATTTTTAAAAATAAAAATCAATGTTACAAAATTGCACCAAATTGAACTTGAACACAAATTGCATCCAAGTTTTTTATATATTTTCCTTCACAAAGATTAAACTGAATTTTCTTAATTATATAGCAATTAACCACCACCACCACCACCCCCAAATCATTCTCATAAAACAAAGATTCACTCACAAACCCCTATATCCAAGAACAACCCCTTTGGAGAGGGGAAGAAATTAAAAATTCAACTTTCTCCTTCCTTCCTTCTTAACTTGACACATACAACCTTATTTCACCCCACCCCATTCAACTTTAAAAAAAAGAAACTTACACTTTATCCATAAAGCCTACTTTTGATTCTTTACCCCCCATACCCCATTCAAAAGGAATTCCCACAATACCTCCATAAGAAAGAGCCAACACACTTATTATATAATAACTTGCTTTTCATAGTACCTTGGCAACATTAACACTAATTATATGTTTGTAAAAATGTTGAATTTGGAGAAGAGCACAATGGAATTTAAGAAGCAACTTAGAAGAAGGTTTAGAACCTATCTTGAGTTGAACTAAAGCATAGTTAAAAGCTAATTATCATAGATTAGTGTGATCTTGTATGACATGTATTGATGTATTGTCTTTTCAAGTTTGCTTTGGTAATGTTCATTACAAGTTTAGTGGATATTTGGTTTAGGGTTGCAATGCTAGTGGTTTGGAGGAAGGGCTAGTAAAGGAAGGTATGAAAATTTCAACTTGGATCATCTTAGTGAAACTCACAACATAATTTTGGAATGTGAGTGCAGAAATCGTGTTAGGGTTCACTATGTTAGGGTTTGATAAGGAAATTATTTAGATGCATGACCAACAATTTGGGTGTTGCATTGGAAGGTGAGGATGGTTGGGAGACTTTGTTGGTGGTGAAGAATGAGACTATGATGAAACAATGATAGTGCTAATTGATTATCCTACTCATTTGTTGCAAGTTTTGTCTAAAGTTTAAAACCTTTTCACTAGGTTAAGGATTATTCTAATAGATGGCTTGTCTAAAGGTGGTCCAAAAAAATATGAGAGGTTAGAAGAAAACCTTCTTCACAAGGTGAAAAAAAATTGTGACAAGAAGGGTGAGAGCTAGAACCACTAGTAGAAACAATCATAGGACTAGGGGTAAAATATCTTATTACCAATGGTCAAATTGGAAATACACCCAATACCTTCTCATCAAACAAGCATTTAACACCTACTTAAGAGGATGACAACCAAAAAGGGAAGGACATTGATGGCTTTGTCATGGGCACCAATGGTAGAAAAAGTAAATCAAAGAAGGATAAATCCATGTTCGAATGGATTTCACTAAGTAACATGTTGATTATTCTAAAGGTGCTGCATTAAAATGATGGCAATATGTTTAGAGGGCAACCATACATGGTGGGGTGGGTGCAACCATGCTTACACATACCAAAGCCATTGTAACCATTGTTTAATATTTCATATTTAAAAATGGTGATAATTTAATTTGGTGTTGAATTTTTTGGATTTATTTATATATTAACATTCATAATATAACATGTGAATAAATTTGAAATTAATCTTATGAATAAAGAATAATCATACTCATTTTAAAAAATCAATGTACAATATGTTTTTTTAAGCAAAATATAAATTGGAAATGTTTTTTTTTGAAAAAATGTTAAGATAAACCTTATCATAATAATTTTTCAATTAAATTTTTTGAAAGAAATTTTACATTTGTTTTTGAAAATATTCCAAATTAAACAATCACTTAAAGGGGGCAAAGTTGGTTCCTATTAGCATGGTTGGATCCAAGTGTCAAAAGTCAAGATGTTGTGGTTAGTGGAGCTAACAAGGAACTATTAGTTGAGAAGTCAACTTGGTGGATTGTTGGGTTAGTGTAGAAGGTCAAGGCTCTACTAGCATAACAAGATGCAAAGGTGAGAACAAGAAGTCTAAGCAATAATTAGCTAAAGGTCTATCAATAGAAAGAAAATTGTTTCCTAATGAAAGAATAATAATATGGTTTCCAAGAAAATTTTCATGTGTAACCTTGAAAGAGTTACAAATCATGAACCATCCATTAGTAAAGATTCCTCGGTACCTAATGGAGGATCTACTACTTCTATGGTGGTCCTGGATAGGTTGATGGGCAACATTAACAATTTTAATCATCGATAACAAATTATTAATGTAAATTTTTTTGTGGGTGGGGGTCTCCTTGTCGCCATTGGTCATCATGTCATTGGCTTGGACATTTCTAAAGGCATCACAATGGGAGATTTTGAATTGTAAGTTATTACCATAAAAAATCCCATTAATGTAGAGGTTGACAAATTGGTGTTGGTTCAAGGTGTAAAACATGATAACAAAGTTTACAATCAAATTGAGTACTTTACAAGAGGTGTGGATGGAAATTAACCATTGAAGGTAATGAACAATAACGTCAAAAACAAGGTGTTGGAAGAGAAAAGCTAGAAGGAAACATGGAATTAAGCAAAGTTGTTGTCCACACATAAAGATGTAAGATGTTTTGGAAGAGGTGAACCATAAACACAAGTTTGAATCTTCCTTCCATAAAATTAAATGAAATGCACAAATAAATTGCAAAAAGAATGAAGTAAGATTGAAGAAGCATGCAACATATCTCATACAAAAATTGAAGTTGCTTAGAAGTAACACAAGAAATGAGCAGAGTCTTTCTTTCATTAGATGATGATGTAGTTGTGGATAATTTCCCATAATGTCAAGGTTTAAATGACATAGCTTTTGTGTAGAAATTTTGGCTTTATTACAAAGAATAAACTCTTAATTTGGGCATCCTTCTATTGTAAGAACATAAACTCTACAATGAAAAAATTTAAAAGAGTAATCGTTGGTTGATCTTGCAAGTGAGGATGTTAAATTAGGTAGCTTAAAAAACATTTCAATGTGGAAGATTTTTTTAATTTAAAGGGTAAGTTGAAATATTCATGGGACAACAAGCATAGAAATGGGATCAAGGTTTTGGCAAGGATCACCAAGTTTTATGTTCCTAAAGGTACTAAGGCTTAACAAGAAGGTTCCGTTGAAAGTTATGTGATTAAGGGGGACTAGGGGTGTTTGACCATCACTTGGTCCTTTTTCATTACAAAATGGGAGAACCATGTAGTATGATAGGAATCATTTTTCATATGAATAATTAGTATATGAATAGTTTAAAAGCCATTGTTAGAACGTTAAAGGTTTGGAATGGACTAAAAACAAATTTGTCTTTTCGCTCAAATCTATGTAAGGTGGTAATATACTACAAGGTTTCTTGTAAAAGAAAAGCAAAGGAAGGGAAAGTGGTGGAAAATATGTTGAAGGTCATCATGAGGCTACACAAGGAGATCTATAGGAAGATGTTGGGGGACATAACTATTTGTATATTTTAGGAAGCACATAAGATAAAAGGGTATTTTTTAATATGCTATGAAATAGGGTGAAAACATCGTTAGGTGGCTTATTTTTGGCATTGTGAGAATTCATTTTTAACGTTAATGAAAATTCTTACATTTTGATAATTAACAACTTATGCATTCAATGTATATTTCCCTAGGTTTCCAATGAAAAATATGGGTAATTCCAAGTGTGTAAATGATTAAACATATATTTGATAAAAAAATCCATGTAAAAAATGAAGTTTTGAATGAAACATGGATTAATCAAACAATATAATACAATATTAAAATTAAAAATATTTTATATAAGGAAAATTTCGATCCATTTTATTTTTTAAAAAATCATTTAATTTTTCTCCTATTAAAAAAAACCCCACTATGGCATTTTTGGAGTTTTCATGTCAAATTTTAACTATGTGATTTGGAAAGTGCCATTGTTTCATAAGTCCATTATGAATCCATTCTTTTTTTAGATTTCATCTATAATTTTTTAATGATTCCAAGTAAAGTCTATTACAACATGGACAATTAAAAAATTGAAAATATTAATGTGGAATGTGATTTTACATTTTAAATTCATCTACAATCCAAATAGTCTTCCTAATTGTGCTTTCACCCATTATGAAATACTTTAGATATGTTTTAATTATATCCTCATAATGAATTATAAGCACCTTATTTATAATTTATAATTTATAATTTATTTTTTTCAATAAATTGCACCCTTTTTTTTTACTTACCATTTGGAATAAAATGGAAGTCAACTCCCCATGTGAAAACCTACAATGAAGCAAATAAAGTTGCAATAAAAAGAAAGCACATTGAAACAACTAAAGTATCTAAATTTGTTTGGATGAAAACAAAATTTGCATCCTTATATAAAGTCAAAGGTGAAATGGCTAAAAAAAAAGGCATGAAACCACCAAAGAAATTTTTGTTGAATTTAAGGAACATGGCCCTCTTTCAATAATAAAAAAACTATGAAAAACCAAATCCTAGAATTGATGAAAAAGGGGTTGGTTGGACCCATAACAAAGGAAGAATTGATTGTATTATCGTTTGATTGTATGGGTAAGCTAATGATTCCATTTGAGTTCATTAGGATCATGAAAGTGTTATTCAATGGGGTTAATTTGTGCAAGTGTAATAGTGAATAGAATGCATCTCAGGCCTTTTGTAATAGAGAGACGTGCAACAAGGATGCCCATTGGTCCCCTATTTGTTTTTAATAGCGGGGGAAAGCCCTTAATGTGAAGATATGTAAGAAGAAGAGAATTGGTAAAATTGAAGGCATCTTACAATTGCCCATGTTAGAGAAGAAGCAAATGATAATTGCTTGGTATGTTAACAACATTAGCTTAACAATTTAAAAATGTCTCTAGAAGGCATGTTTCACTTGGCACATGTGTTGCATCTCTTTCATAATACATTTGGCCTCCAAATTAACCATGCCATGTCAATAGCCTTTTGGATTTGAAGGAAAAAGGAAATCAAAATGGTTGGGGAAAAAAAGTTTAAATGGACATGGGCTCAACTTGAGGCCAACTCTAAATTGTTTGATATCTCATTCCAATTGTCATTGGGTTCAACAAATGGAAATACATATATTCATATTGTAAAAGGTGCAATGTAAATTTAAATATTGGGCTATGACAAAACTTTTCTTTAGTTAGCAAATAAGTGGTCATAATTGACATTCTTCTTTTTTCCTTTTATTACTTTGTGATTGTTTGGGGCGACTAGAAAGGGAATCATTAAAATTAACTACCTATTGAAGACTTACCTATGGAAGGTTCACCTCACAATTATAAGCGTCAAATTGCGTGGGATCAATGCTATGAAAAAAAATAGAAAGGTTTAAAAGTTTGGTGTCCACCCAATAGAAGCAATTGAAGCTCTTGTGTAAATGGGTGGTGCATGCTTTAAAGCTCAAAGGCTCTAATTTACAAGAGCTTCTTAGGGTTTAGTTATGACAATATTAACCCCAAAAGGGTTGAAATGGATTTCAAACTTGGCATGGTGCTTACAAGTTGATCACAAAAAAGTCCCTAATTTTGCTTTATGGAATAGGGTATGTGGAACATGGGTTAGTATAGTGGAAGGATTTAAGTTCAACTATCCAAAAACCCATTAACAATAGGTATCCTTGGTGTCAAACTTTTGTTGAAGCTTCTTGAAAATTCCATAAGGGTTGACAAATTTGATAGTGGTGTTATGATGACCTTCATAGGGGTGGTTGTCATTTTTAACATGTGGTAGTTCTCCCTTGTTATGGGGTTTATTGTGTTGGGGTTCTCTTCACAATGAATTCTTTTCATTTGTGCCCAAAAAACCAAAAAAAAAACACAAAAAAAATGTTTTTTAAAAAATATTTTTAAAAATGGAAACAAAGAATATGAAAGAATATTTAATTCATGACATGGAATTTTCAAAATTAATCAATTATTCAACAAACATCTATTGAAACTACCCATATATTAATTATAATATTTAGATGCATTTGAAAATGTTAATGGAAATTGAACCTTTTTGTGCACTAATTACATTGTAAAACCTTTGAAACCAACCAAAGTTGGATGTGATCATATAAAACATTTTATGTACGTTCATACAAATTGTTTTTTTATAAACAATCAATTTTATACAATGGGCAAATGGTCCATGTGTAAAACAATCATGATTAGGTTATAAAGGAGGTTCATGTATGAGTGGGCCTGTTTAAGGGAGGGCCATCCGAGGGTGTGATCTGGAGGGGTTCCTAAACTTTAAGAGAACCTATAATTTGATATAAATAGTTTATTATTTATGTAATTATCTAGGGGTTAAGTTTGGTAATTTATTTGATAGTTAAATTTTATAATTTAGTATTGGTTTGGTGAATCATCATCAAAATAGTAAAAGTTTCAATTAATGTGTATGACTCACACATGATAATTTACGAGGAATGTTTTTGCTCACATTAATGTGTATATTGTTTATGTTGAATCATATGTGATGTGTAAGATTTTAGGAAATTCTTTGTTTAATTTTGTTTTGGTTAATATATAAATGGGTGTTTGAAACTTTTGAAAACACTTTCATTTTGAAAAAAAAATTTGTTATATGAATGCAAAAGTTTCATAGAATAAAATTGTGAAAGGAATTGAAATTTTAATTTAAAAAAGCTTTGGCATAATTTAAGAAACCCATGATAAGAAAATGGTGGGGCATAATATTTATAATTAAAAATAAAAAAGAAAAAAATTGTGCACACAAAAACATAAATTTTCATAGCTATATAATAAATAGACATAGTTTTGGTCCTAAACCCACTTGTGATTTACAAACTCATTTGTACATGAATTTCCATGTACATAAATAACTATATTTTATGGGAATTTAAAATCATATCAAAATATGAAAATTTCCCTTTACTTGGCATAACACCTTAGGGGTTTTTTCCTTGGGGAGATCTTTCAAAATATATTAGAATTTTTTTTTTTACATATTAAAATTATTTGTAAAATATCCCAAACTAGAAATAAAATTAATCATTAAGGGTCTAACAAAAGTTGAAATGATTAGGTGAATATTAAATTATTAAATTAATTTGCATTGGGTGCCAAAGTCAAGATCAAATTATTTTTTGCACTTTTTCACAAGTGATAAATAAAATTTGGTCTGAGATGTGATTTTCAATGCAAATCTTGAAATAGACAACCAAAATATGATAACCAACACAATTATATTAAATTCACTTTATCATAGCACCATTCAATAATCTCATTCTCAGTTTTGCAAAATGAAGAAGGTAAATTTTATTTTTAAAAAAAGGAAAAAAAGGCCCTAAATTGAGTATGCTTTTAAAGATAATCTAGCAGAGCATCTCCAGCGGTGCTCAGTATGTAACCCTGCATTTTTACATCCAACTTTAGTTATTTAATTTTTTTCAACGCCACCCATAAAAATGAAACAGGGACAGCAAATACGTGGGGGACCAAACCACCTGGACCAATCATTATGATGCGACGATCAGAAACACTGAGCAGCAATCAGATTACATCCATTACACTCTTTTTTGCAGGTGCACAACGTTGCTGCGCCTTTTACCAGCCACCGCAAACTTTGATATTATGCTGAGCCAAAACTATTTTCCTGAGCCAAACTGGCGAATTTTGACTTTTCTTCATCTAATTTTACGATCATATGCTGAGCACCACTGGAGATGCTCTTAAGAGCAAGGCAAAAAAATTCAGATTCATATATATATGGAGCTGACTACTTAGTATCTATATCAAGGAAATTAATAGCTAGTGCACATCCATCACTAGCTGATTTGTGGCAGATGACAGCTTTTTCATCTTAGATCTTCTTTGCTATACTTGATTGTCATTTTGTAGTCATGAGTCCTCTTTGCATAGGATCTTTATCTGATTATTTTGTTTTGTCGTTGATTGTTTGCTTTTGTTTTTGCTTTCCGTTGTGTCTACTTGTGTTTTCATTTGCCTTGTACTTTTGATGGATGGGTTCCTATCCTTGATTTTTATTTATAAGGTTTTTTAAAAAAAAAATTAATAAGCTTATCCACTTCCACCCATGTTCTTATAGATTCCCCTTGTCTAGAAATTGTCTTTTGGAGTGCCTAGTGACTGCCTGCTTGACAGAATGGCCACCAAGCCCTGTTCTTTAGTACGTGACAACTTATGAAGAACAACTTTGTGTCCCATTCTTATCCTATTGTGAAAATTATATATGAAGATGAAGTCTTGACTCCCGACCTAATTATTCAGCTTCCAATATCTATGGTATGGCATAACACATCGGCTATAGCTAATATCATAAATAAATTTTCATGTTGGGTGATAAAATTACAATTTTTTTAGAAATTACTTGCTCAAAATTTCAAAAGTCGAGAACATTACTCTATCCTTGATTCTAAAAATTTGAGTACTTGTGATAACTGGGTAGGTTGTATTAAGGTCCATCATGCTCTTTGTTGGCCTTGCCTACCAAGGCAAGGCTATCTTGTTTAGATTCATTATACAGTATAGTAGCTTAATGGATTTTGGCCATTAGTTAATAGGTCTATTCTTATATGAGGATTTTTGAAAGATGATATTTTGGCTTGTGTTGAAACTTGAGATTAGTTATAGAGTTATAATAAATCTTGTAGGATTTTTGGTTTTTTTTAGATGATTTTCTGAAGATTATATTTTTGGATGGTGAAATATTTGAGTTTCCATAATTCTTCTTTTGCCTTAAGATACTTTTTAATAATGTAAATGGCAAGGCCACAGTGTGACACACCCCTTTTGTTTCTATTATTTAGTATTCAATAATAGTTAAGGTGATTTTATCAATCACTTATCTATTTATCTTTAGTAATGTGTATTTTCAATGTAGGTATATTGCGACTCACTAAAGTTATTGGATTTTTATGGAATCTTGCTTGCGATCAAGAACTCAGAT
>Ga0209611_10013064_pt1 | contig 11507 bp, 9 predicted proteins | sample S1TSphgellanicum_3_FD_187693 | JGI IMG/M metagenome (GOLD analysis project Ga0209611, IMG submission 187693) | Host-associated microbial communities from peat moss isolated from Minnesota, USA - S1T2_Fc - Sphagnum magellanicum MG (SPAdes) (version 2) | ecosystem: Host-associated > Plants > Peat...
CAGCAATCTTCCCATCAACCAAACTTCAGCATGTAATAAGTCAAGCCAGGTACTATTGCTTTTCTTGGTTTGTATTTAATCTTGTCCTTTCCCACCCCCACACACTTTACTGCGGAAGTGAAGATCAGTGAGAGTTTCACATTTGGCAGCAAACAAGACATCAGCCATGACCCACCATCATCATCATCATCACCCATTTGTTCACCCAACATATATACCCGCAGGGTATGTGCAGGGCAAATGATGCCCATACTTGCCTGTACTCTCTTACCCTGTTGTCACACGGTTTCACAAGGTAAATGTTCATCACTTACACTTACTTGGATTGATAATTTTTCACTCTCTATAAACCATAGTACCTTAAGACTCTTCAAGTTAGGGGGTTCCAAATTGTTTAAAAGCCAATATACCTTTACCGGGCACATATATATATATATATACATTTATTTATTTATTTTTAATTTTTTTTTAAAAAAGATTGTTTTTTTTTTTGCCCTTTATACTGTCCAATTTTTCAGGTTTATGAGTGGGGGAATCCGAATGGGGGAAAATAATTAACACTTTATGTTAGATGTGGCAAATGTGAGTGTGGGACAATTCTTTACTTATATGAAGAACCTCCGATTCTGGTTCTACAAACATTTAGTAGAATGAGGTTAGTTCTGGTTCCAGTTCTCAACATCAGATAGTTCTTGTCCAGTTCTTACTAACCCAGAAAGAGGTTAACTGCCACTTAATCTCCGGTTAAATGCTGGTTCTAGTCTCTCTTTTTTTACCCCAACAAACCTCAATTTTGATTATGATTGAATGCAAAATGCTATTACACTATTAGGCCTAATTCCATGATTGACCAATTGCTTAATGCATAAAGGGCTTAGAGGAAAAAGAAGTTTAGATGTAGTTTGATATTATTTTTCACCTACTAATTAAATGAAGGAGGCCAATGACATATTATCAATGCATGTAAGGCTTCTTTTAAGTTTATGAAGGTGGAAAAGATAACCCAAGATGCATTGTATTGATTCTAGCGAATGGAGATTGGTAGACTATATGCACAATGTTGTCCTAGCTATCATTAAACATGTTATTCAAAAGGCAACATGTATATTTTTGAGTTGTGATTGCATTTATGATGAGGTCACAACATTTGATAACAATGTAATTGGATATCAATTAGTGTTTTGTGGCTGAAAGTTAGAGGAGGCTACCCATTATCTTGAATCTACAAATGTTCATTAAAGGAGGTGGCTATGATAACATTATCACCATGTTCGTGAATTTTGTATGTGCTTGTGAAGGACTTAATAAAGAGGATTTGACATTGAATCTAGTTTATTATGGGGTAGATTGTGTGTTCCTTTTTAAGCCCTTAAAACAAGTGTGACAATGAATTTAAATGAAAAACATGCACTAATTATGATTAACATCCACTACATGGCGCATAGGTGTAAGGTCATGTACATGGCGCACAGGAGTAAGGTCATGTACATGACCTCCAACCTACTTTTGGTTATGATTTAACTAGAGGTTTTACTATAATGAATCTATGTTTATTTTGTTCATTCTCTTATAAAGAAGGACATGAAGCATGGGAAGTTGCTTTGAAATATGAAGACAAAAGGTTTAAAAACCCTCCACAACATTAAAACTTGTTAAATGTCAATGCTTGCACCTACAGTGTGTGTTTTGTCTAAGTTTATGACTCTTCTTGTGAAGACAAGTGATGATAGTCTAGGGAATCCAACTACCATGAACAACTTTTAATTATTTTGTGATTATGAGATTATGCTAAAGATCACGTGTATTGCCCATGTTAGAGGTTTTGTAAAACTTGTTCGAGATGGCCAAAGGTAAGGATACATTCATTTGTGAGTTTGACCTTGATCATATTATGTTGAAATTATTTGTATACTATGTATGCAAACCTATTGAAGAGTTATGATCAACTTCATTTTCAAATCCTCAATGAGTTGGTGAATTGTGTCTATGATGTTCTACATATGATCATGTGGTGGTTGGAACCACAAAACCAAGTTGAATATATGATTTTCAACTTTTATAATAAGATGTACATGTTCCATAAAACATTTCTTGCTATTGGAAAATTGTCTATGGTGAATAAGGATGACTAAACACTTCTAGTGCAATTTGTAAAAATCTAATGCACATGTAGATAAAAGGTTGAAAATAGAGTTGGAAGTACACTTCCTTGCCGAGGAGATAATGAATGTGACTAGGCTTAATTATCCCCATTATTGGATGGCACTTGATGTAAAGGCCACATTTCGATGAACTTTGTCACTTGGTAATTTTTAAGTCAAAATCACCCCAAGGTAAAATCACTAGGTGTTACCTTAATCCTTTCTTTGTTAAGTCCATTACAACTTGGTCAATAAGTGTTTTTTTGCAATCACAATGAAAAAAATAGTTATGCTACCCAACATCTATTGCTTAATTGTAACCCTATTGTGATGAATGTTGGGGATGTTTGGCTTCAAGTGCCATTATATTTTTTAAACTATTAAAGTATATGAAACTTGATGGTCTTGGGTAATGTGAATGATGAAAGGACTAATGTTGGGCGGTTTTCATTTTTTTGTGAAAATTGTTAATTCTAGTTACCACAACCATTTTTAAAAACCTTTAAGGTTTTCATTAAAAAAATAAAATAAAAGATCCATATAACCTTTGAGGGTTTCATGTTTTTGGAAAAAATAAGTCCCAACAATTTTCAATCTTGTTGGTTCTCATAAAAATTATTAACTTTGATTTTCAGCAATGGTTTTCAAAATTTTAAAAATCCAATATGTTTTTAATTTAATGTGAAATTTTAATTATTTTTTAAAAAAAATCAGAGTCAAAATTACTTGCAAAGCATGAAACAAATGTATTTTAAATTTCATCTTGTTCAAATGCACCCTCAAATTTTTGTAACTTTTCTTCTAATTGTTCATTCATTTCAATAAACTCTATTAAATCAGTAGGAGATTTGCAACCAACTCTTGCATCATTAGGCAAGTTTTTTAACAAAAATTAATTTCTCCAAGTTTTTAAATTGTAAACGACATCTTCTAAGGTTGGTAAGTATGCCAACTAAAGAAAAAACCTTTTTTATCTCAATTTGTGATCAAATGATTCTTAATATTTGTCAAACAAAAAAACCAATAGTCGAGAACATGGACTCATGCTTTTGCCACCATTGTAGAAGGCAATTAATTTCCTTAAGATCCATTTGAGATCTCCCAAAAATTAGGAACTTTCTATTGACCAATTTTGTGATTAATTCACTTATGTTGGTAGTCATTTCAAAAATATCCAAGCTACTTTCTTCATAAGATTTATGCTCATTAGATTCAACATCGTAATCTACGATATGATGTAAGTGATGATAACATTTCAAAAGCTACAAAGACTTCCAATCATATTCTTCAACAATAAAAATGTTTTGCTCACGACCAACAAATGAAGATACCAAACAAAGACTTTTAAATCATGGATCTAACATCAATGAAAGCAGGTTATGGGTTTTTTTTCTTCATATTTTTTTTTAAATGAAAGGAAAAAATCAAACACACCAAAAACAATTTATTAATGTTGGAAGCAACCAAAGACAATTCAAAAGTAATTGTAAAATCATCATCCATAAACTAGTTGAAGGTTTGTATAATTCCAATGTCTTTTTTTAACTGGGAACTCATTGTGATGGCATTGTTTATGGCATCATTAAGTAACCAATGATCTTTGGACTGGTTTATAATACAAACAATAACAATTAGAAACAAGCAATCAAAATTATTTGACAAATATGCCAAATGATGATAGGGGAAACTCAACTAAAAACACAAACAACAATTTGTGAACTATAGCATAATACTATGGCCTTTCAAAATAATAAGGCCTCTTGAAACAAGATTATTTTGCTTACAAAATTGCATAATATTTAACAAACTATTAGTATTTTACCAAAAAAAAAAGATTACAAACTTGCAAATCAGTTTTTTTAATATAATATGAAAAAATATAACAAAAAAACCTTGTTTTGATAGGAGCGTCTAGCTTTCTTAGATGAATTCCAAAAGTAATGTAGGCCTTATTGCATTCATGTATCCCTTTTCCAAATTTCTTTGGCCAAGTTATGCACTTTTGTAAATCAAACTAAGTTGACTTAATAGAAATGTGTTTCAATTTAATTTAATTTTTTTTTAATGTTGTCCCATATTGACATGCTTTAGAAAATGCATGACCAAAGCAAGTGCCTTGGAAACTCTCCTCCATACCAAGAATTTCATAATTCACCATAAATTTTAGAGTTGTTGTCATGACATTCAAATTTGCACCTTCATCCTTAACATATGCAATAATTATTTTCCTTAAATCATATTGATCTAACAATTTAGTTACATTTCTTGCCATAGCCTGCCATGTAGTTTCATTTCCTTCAAACAAAACTATTGTAATATGTTGAAGTTGTCACCCTTCATTTTAAAAGCTAATCACCAAAACAAAAACATCATGTGCTCCCGACATTCACAAGTCAAAATTAGTTATTGCAAAATAACATTGTTTTAATTTAGGCAAGGCATACTCTTGTTTCGTCTTTTCCACCAAATCAACCAAAACCTTTTATGAAACAAAATTTTTGATGGAAACACAACCCTTGGATATAAATGCATTACAAGACGCTTCAACCTAGTGCTCTCAACAAATTGAATAGGGAGATGATTTCTAACAACTAAAAGGGCAAGGTTTTGCAAAAATGATTTTTGTTACACAACATCCTTTTTAAAAGGATCTTTTGCATAAAAAAACTCTGATATTTTAAAGCTAAACACATTTTGCCTTTTTTTTGCAGGTTGTATTTCCAATACATGTCAAGGACACAAAAAACCATAAGAACAAAGCCTAAAATAAAGGTTTAAATCTAACTTTCAAAAAATGAACAAGACAAGATTATGTGATTCAAAAATAACAACATAAGAAGTGAGAACAAGAAAACGAAATGTGTAAAACAAACATGAAAACAAATCTTTATTATTCTAACATATGCAAACATGAACACGAAAAAAACATGACAAGGCTATGGTGCAAAATTGTGTTTAAAATTGGTGTTGAACAGACTAAAGGAAATAAATTAATGAAAAAAAATCTTTTTAAAAAATTGGGAAGGAAAACCAAAAGAAATTCCAAAAAAACTTATTGCTTCCACCAACTTGGAACTTGATGCTTCCAAGCTTCTTCCCAAACTCCAAGGTTGAATGTTGAATTTCTCACACATTGCAAAAAAAAGGAAAGGAAGGAAGTATTAATTTGGGCAAGGGAACAATGAAGCATAAAGGAGCAAGAAAGCACAAAGGAGTAGCGAAACAACAAGGGGCAAAAATGTATTTTTGGGCAAAGGAACAACGAAACACGAAGGAATGGCGAAACACAGAAGAATGATGAAGCATATAGTGATGAAACACATAACAACAATGAAAAATAAAACAATAGCAAAGCACAAAGCAACAAGATCCATGGGCAAAGGAGTAATGAAGCACAAATGAGTAGCAATGCATAGAGTGGTGAAACACATAATAGTGAAACACAAAGGAATGAAACACATAACAACTAAATGTAGATGAGCGACAAAATATGGAGGAGCAACGAAGTGAAGAGGAATGGCGAAACGCAAAGGAATGAAGAAGTGGGGCCAAGCTATAACTTGGCCACCTTTTGTAAAAGAGCGAAAAGCTTCTTCATGAAGTGCCCATTGAAGGACATGCTGAAAAAACCATTGAAAGGTTGTGCCACCCAAAACCTAAACCTAATTAAACACCTGAAAATCAATGCCCCCATATTTTAATACCTTGTAAGGTTATCACTTTCAACCTTTGAATGACACCCTTTAAGGTTTTCAAAAAGTCAATTTTTACTTGTGGGTAGGTTTTCAAAAAGGTTATCACCTAATGTGAAAACCTTTGGTTCTCATTTTGAAAACCAGATTGAAAACCTTAAAGGTTCTCACTAAAAAAATGAAAATCACCCAACATTAAAAAAGACCTTCTCCACCAGCAATGATGCACCCCTAGGTTTGTTAAATGTTATCCAAAGTAAAAACCTATTATTTTTAATTTTATAAACAAATGTAAACCCAAGGCACATTCCCTAACTCCCACAAAGAAAGATGGTGTAGGAGTTCCATATGCAAATAAAATAAATTCAAAGTGAAGTTAACATACACAAACCAATAAGGAGGGTGATTAATGCAAATTGGACCAAATTGGTGCACAAATGAAATCATAGGAAACACACATTCACATTATTCATCATAGCCTAAACCTAGGAAGAATTATCATTCTCCTATTTATAATATATTATGTAAATAGTGACAAGGATTACAATTTTTGGGACTCCCACTTGGGAATCCCCAAAAAATTTCAAGGCTACCAAATTATGAATCTTGTTATTTTGTGAACTCATAAACCCTCTAAATGGACTCTAATTTAGAAATTTTCATAGGAAATTTTGTAGCCTTTGAAAATATGTTTCCAAAGTCATATCACACATTCCAATTATAACACCACAAATTTAGCATATGACAAATTAATAATGAAAATCGTGCAAAGTTTGTTCATTCATAGGTTCTTACATTTTACACATGAATATCATGCATTGAAAACACATTTGACATATGGATAAATGTGTTGACAGATGAAATATGAACCTATGAATGAATGAATGTCACAAAAATTTTGCATCTTCCATTAAATTTGTGTTTCAAACATGTTTTCAATGCACAATGTTAATGTGTAAAACATATGAATTATGAATGAACGAATTTTGCACGATTTTTATTATTAAATCTTGTCCACAATACATTATGTCATAATTTTTATTATACAAGATGTCTTGTGGACGATTTTTATTATTAAATCTCTATTAATGTGGCATGTTTTTTGCAAGTCCTTCCATTTTATTTGGGGAACATCCTTAAATGGATTGGGATTCAACCCCCTTGGGAGGCACATTCTTACTTCAAGTTTAATGGCGTAATTTGAGTAGCACTTTTCTTTTTTTTTCATTATTAAAACAAAATTTGCTATGTCCTTTTACACGATTGATTCACATTACTTTAAACTTATTGTTCATTGTTATTGCACAATTGCAACCCACAAACATCGTATTGGTAGCATTATCTTAGCTTGAGTTCTATTGAGGTTGCACCTAAAACCTTGAGCATCAAAGTTGTTATCACATTTTACCCTTAAAATTGTCATGTAGCCCACAAAGTTTACACAAAACTCATGTGTTATATTTAAATTTGATATGTTCTATAGAACTTTCTTGCCACTTCTTTGGATGAATGTAGGATGGAAAGTGCCAAGAATGCACCATGTTGCAAATGTGGAAGAAAAACTATTTCAAATACAACTTGTTTGTTTTTTTGCAATTCTTGTGTGTGCTTGTTTTTTTAGTTTGTGAAAACCAATTGAATTTTTTTGTCCTCTCACTTGAATTGAGTCCCTTTTTCATCAAAAAGAGACTTTTACAACAACATTACATAAGCAAAAGTAGGGCGAAAATAACAAAAAAATAAATTCAAATGTAGCTTTTTGGTTTTCATATAAAAAATATAATAGAGAATCACAAAGTAACTTTGCCTTTGGGCCCTCATTTCACCCTCAAACCTCCCTTTAGACCTTAAATACTATTATTTACAAATCAAATTTTTATTATTGAATTTGGGTATAAAAATGATGGAAACACAACATTGGTACATTTAATGCATGGGATTTGAGACTAATTATAGCAACAATACATGCAATAGTACTGAAGGCACTCAAGAAATTTAAAAAAAGACAAGGTGAAATCATTGGTAATTTGAGCTTCCCTGGCCGCTTGATAGCAATGTACTTTTTTATTGGTAAAAAAAACTCTCACCTTACTTGATGACCAAACTCAAGGTACAAGTAGTGGTGTTTCCTTCCCTTGATCACGAGAGTTTTCCATTATGTTAATTTTGCTAGCTATGCTGTGAGTTATCTCATACTAGCTCTACTGATCAAGTATTGTATTAGTCAAGTATTTACCAATTGCAGGAGCTGTGAGGGCTTTGAATCAAATGGATCAAGTATTGCATCAATCAAGTATTGTCCAATTGCAGGAGCTGTGAAAGCTTTGAATCAAACGGTGACTCAACATAAAAATGACATCTCCTTTTTAATGAGAGTAATGTGTTTTGGAAGTTTCTAACATGATTAACTACACATTTTCAATGCACTTGAAGCTCTCCATTGAAAAGCCATGATTGTCCTTGTAGCAAGAAACAAGGGCTTATATGTCATGGCTTTCCATTAGCCTGAAGTGACCACAGTTACACAGAGTGTGCTGTGATCATCAGAGCAGCCTGAGGGGAATAAATAGACCCTAACCCCCAATCTCATCCCCAATCTGACGGAATCAATAAAGTTAGTGAAACTGGGTATCAACTCATGAAACTGGGCATCAGTTCAGAAGATTTGCAGGATCTTAATGCCACAAGGCTTGATTCAATGAAAAAGGTGTGCACAGCAAGCAGTCAAGGCAAAGGAAATGAAAATTGGGAACCGGGGCTGAAACTACTCCCCCCCTGGACCAATTTAGGTGAGAAAACTAGTTTGGTCCCTTGGTTTTTTTTTCCCTGTGTACCACTGCTTTGATCCTGACTTCTCATTTCGTCTCCAGTTTGGGATAACTCTAGTTTTTCACTTTGATTCTGTATGGACAGAAACAAGCTTGAAAAATTGAAGACTGGGTTTGTCTTGATGATAAGTAACATTAGAGCCTGTGACAAGTCTTTAATAAACAACATGGGGAAGATGCTCTGAATAACTCAGGATCTGGCAAGGGTCAAAGATTTTTGGTTTGACATTGGAATCAATGTAGTGTTCTGTTCAGGAACCTTGTCATCATGTGTTGTTTAATTTTCTTTCTCTTTTTTTTAAAAAAAAAACATACTATGCAACAGTTTGTTTTCAGGCAGGTAACTAGAAGATGCTACTACTAGCCTAGTATCGCATTGTCAACTTTTCAGTGTTGATTATATACCAGTTTCTTCCAATATGATCACTTTCAACAACAATACGAAAAGTCGTTGAAACAATCTTGAAATCAGATTTTGTATTGAGCGACTGACTGCAACATGTGAGAGTTGGTGAGAATTGCAGACAATTTATGTTATTGTCGGGGATTTTTTGAGCTAGTATTAATTTGAAGCTAGAGAGGGGGACGAGTTTGGGGTGTGGTTGCATCACTAGTTGCATCAGCAGCACACAATTTACTTCTTCTTCCTGCTAACGAATTATTCCTCCATGAAACTCAAATTAAAAGAGACTGTATTCCTGGAAATGAATTTGTTTGACAATCTCATTTTTGGTACCTGGGGAAATTATAAGAAATTGTACAGCTTACAATGAAATAAAAGACACTAATTTTTTTTTTCTCTCCTTTTTTTTTTTGAGCAAGGCAGATGCTGTCTTATCCATTTCAAGCAGACATTGGGCATATAAAATAAGTGTTCACTGGCCCCAACATTATATATGCAGGCAATACAAAAAAGCACTGCGTTCTCCTTTTTTTCTTTGTCTGACATTGCCCCAATTCATCTTTTGCACAGACACACTTTGGACCCATGTTATATGTTATGCACATTTTTGGGATTGTTATGTTCATCGTGCCCATTACAAGCCCAAAATGAGCTTAAGAGGATCGAAAGTGTGTTTGGACAGCACCAAGATGTGTTTGGGCACCACTCAAAATGTGCATAACAGGACCCAAAGTGTGTTTGAGCAGCATCAAGAAGTGTTTGGGCACCACCCAAAATGTGCATAACAGGACCCAAAGTGTGTTTGGGCACCACCAATATGTGTCTGGGCACCACCAAACACATCATGGACAGGAAAAAGGGCAGTCCAGGAGTACAAAAGTACTGCCTGCAACACAACTATGGGCACATATAATGCTCTGACGACAGATGATAACAAAATGCAGGTCCATCCTATTTGACAAGGTAAAGGACTGGAAACATATAAATAATTTGTACCTAAGCATACGGTAAATGGGTCGCCTTATAAAAGCATAATCCAGATTACTGTAGCTTTTTCAGCTGCAGTATTGCCAAGAAACTCATGAGCTCATGTGTGTACAAAAGTGCAATCATCCAATTTTGCAGGTTGTTGAAAAATCCGTGACAAAAGTAAACACAGAAACTGATGGAATTGTCCACAATGAAACTGAAATTGGCATCAAAAAAGTAATCCACAACTAATGCACATCTAGTTGCAGGTGAAATAGTGTATATGCAAGCAAACAAAGTGGATCATGAGAAGCTCTCTGGGTCATTTCATTCATAAAGAGATGGAGGAGAAAGTAGAGTGTGCAGCAGCAATTACGCGTACTTTGACAAGATTTTGACAAAGCATTGCACCACAGCATAAATTTGGCTGCTGTTTGTGCCTGACACCATAATCACAGACATCAGCTTGAGTGTCGGGAGGAGGAGGAGTATAGCCAAAGGATATATGATTTGTTAATAACTCTGGTCATAACAATGGCACTTGCAAGCAAGCATCCCTGTGGAGCATATAGTCAAAATTTACATCCATAATTAAATTAGTCTTAAGTGGTGTTGGTCGCAGATCAAAATGCAGGCTGAGAACTACCAAAGTTTTCATGTTAATCTTTTTGCCAGCAAACCAACCAGTATTGCCTGCTGTAAAGAGCTCTTAACTATTCATGCTCAGAGAAGGAGATATAACACTTGGGTTGATCATCTGATTGGCCAAGGTGAACCGACATAAACACGGGTACCTTCACCTTCTTCAGTGAGGCCACTCAGAGGCTGTACTTGTCCTGGGAAATGTTAAATTTGGACTCAGAAACCCTGTTTTAGTCTGAGAACTGTGTACATGTATAATGTTTAGAAGCTGCCCAAAAAACTTTGGGTTTTTGTCATGGTACCAGTGTGTAGGTGTCACGCAAGGCTGATCTCATCATAACACAACAGTGCATTTTCTTCATGTGAAAGAACTTCTTCCCCTGCATGATGTCAAAGACTTTGATCCCCAGTTTTTCACTTTGCTCCACAACCAACCCATTACTGCTTTTGACCAGCCTCACATAAGAAAAAGCCCTTAATAAATTGGGGGGAAGATGTTAAATAAGCAAAGGGTCCTTATTGCTAGCCAGCCATTTGCCCATCCAAGATGTGACTGGGAGATGCCTAGACACATGTTGGTGCCTAGACCCATTAAAGACTTTGGGTCCCCTTATGCACACTTTGAGCCTGTAAAAGATACCATTATGCATGCTTCGGGCATATGATATAGAGACTAGGTATGTACTACAGGCTCAAACTGTGCACAACAGGACACAAAATCTATAATGGGCAGCACCAAAATGTGTCTGGGCTTCATCCATCTTTTTTCAGGTAAATATGATTTGGGAGGGCCAAGGGCAGATAAGGAAAAAAAAGAAGCAGGCAATCCTTT
>Ga0209611_10013065_pt1 | contig 11506 bp, 6 predicted proteins | sample S1TSphgellanicum_3_FD_187693 | JGI IMG/M metagenome (GOLD analysis project Ga0209611, IMG submission 187693) | Host-associated microbial communities from peat moss isolated from Minnesota, USA - S1T2_Fc - Sphagnum magellanicum MG (SPAdes) (version 2) | ecosystem: Host-associated > Plants > Peat...
GTCACCAACACCTTTTGCATGTATAATGAACAGAAAACCGAAAGAAGAAGGCCTTTAGAGCCTTTTGTGCTTCATGCCATGTTGGTGCATTGATGAAAAAAATTGTTGACCTATTGATGCAAACACCCAAAGATCTTTATGACTAGAGAGAGAAATTGGTTCGTTGGGTATTGATTACAATAAAGGTTGTCCTTAGCTTGAACTACAATTGTAACGACTACCCCATGAGGTAAAACTACTCACGAAATCAAATTTGTTCGAATGGGGTTAGCAATGATTATGTTAGCCAACATCCGAACAACATCCATTCGAACCATAATGTTAACCCATCAACGTGTAAACTAAAAAGTAAACAACAAAAGAACATGGGTTTACTCATGTAAAACGTGAAATTTCGCATCCCTTGAGATAGATGCAAAGGCATCTTGCACAAAACATCATGGGAAGTTGTCCTCTCCCCACCATGGGCATCCTTGCAGGGTCCAAAAGTTGACCACAAATGCAACATGTGACAAACCAAGGGATAAAGGATGCGAGAGGCCTAATTGACTACGCAATGAAATGGAAAAACCCTTTGAAGTTAATAGAAAAAAATGGATCATTGAGTAGATAACCATGCACCTGCACCTAGTCTTGCATAAGATTTCAAGTGCACCCAATGCAAATTATAAGGCAAACTAGAGATGATGATAAAAAAAGAATGGTCATGTAATCTTTTTGAAATACATTCATAAAATCAATCTATTATTTTCTTTGCCAATTGTTCAAAATGGTTACACATGTCCCACTATTAAAGGAAAAAACTCCTGCACCAACTTCAAATGGGCATGGGAGGATAATGAAACTAAGTTGCTTGCTCCTATTGCCTTCAATAAAAATGGGTGAAAGTCCAACATGAAACTAAAAACAATGATGGGGGTAATTAAAGCCCAACTCACTAAATAAATTATTGGAGTAATGCCCTTTGTAAAAATGAAGCCTAACCTTCCACTAGAATTGGGGAGACAAACTTGCTATTAGATTTAGGGAGCCTAAGGGCATTAAAAAAAACCTAGGTCCAAGAGGCTTTAAAAAATTCCCAACAAAGCATAATCAAAAGCAACAAGCTAACTTCAAAAAACCAAAAGAGGAAGGAAACAATGGAATAATTAGGAAGACAAAACATCGAGAGGATCCCAAATGCTACTTGGACATCTTTTGACCTCAAGAATGCATTAACATGTCAAACATCTTCATCTAAAGCCTCTTGCAAAAAGGATGAGGAAAAGGAACTGGAACCAAAAAGGATGCCCAAGATCCTAATGTCTTTGATAAGATAACAAAAACTAGTTAAAAAGGCAAACCCATGAGGCAAATCAAAATGGGCCCAAGTTAAGCACTTGCGAGGCTGAACAACCAATTTCATATAAGTTAATTAAGAAACAAAATGATCAAATGGAAGGGGAACAACATGGGTAGGGCCGAACATATGGGTTTCATTAGCCAAGGAAGGGAAAAGACAAGAGAGAAAAATGTTTGAAGAACTATGCAAAACATGAAAATGAGTGAAGATAAAAAGAGGCCTTACAAAGGGGTCAATTCAATGCATGCCCATAGACAAAATGATGATTGATAAGATTGACAAATCTCCCAAAAGGGAGTGATGACTAAAGAACAAAAGAAGTCGAAGGGCATAAAAGGATAAGAAGGGGAAAAGCTGATACAACTAGCCTTTTGTGACTCGAAATTTTTAGAAGATGGCCTTACGTAAGATGGTGTTGAAGGTATTCACAACATCCACTTGAAGCACCACATAATTGGGGTGGACATTCAAAACGACTCGAATACTATGGACCATTGTTTTGCAACCACCTTTAATCGCCACATTGAATTGATACAGTGACAAGTGAAAAAAAAACACATTGCAAAACTAAAAACATAAAGCCTTGTTAATCAATCAATAAAATGCTTCATCCAACACAATAGGTTAAATGCCACTTGAAGGCTTGGCCAAAAGTAGAAACTTAACAACACCAACAATGTAGGCCACATGGGAATTCAATTGACGAAGCTAAATGAAACAACTAAATAAATCCTTGGGGTAGAAAAAAATTCAAAAATGTTCGAAAACCATGCCTAATGGAAAAACTATTGATAAATGGGACATGCGCAAGAAAATTGACCTAAAAAAATCTATGGGGAGTTCCACATGTGTGTTCAATTGAGAATCCAACATACAATCCAAGCACGGAAAAATCAAATTCGAAAGGTGTAGGGTTTGCAATGTGAAAATCATTTTTGATGATGCTAAAGTCAAGTTGAGAAGGGTGAAAGCCCTAGCCACACCTACAAACTTTTTGACACACCCAAGGGTTAGGTTTTGTTTTAATTGATGTGGAAATGGCACATTAGAACAAAATCTAAAAAAGGTAAGGATATTAACAAAGCCTGACTTGAAGATAAAGTTGTCATAAGCGGACACATTCAAAAAAAAAAGTTCTACTTGAAGTGCCTTCCAAGTTCATTTAATAATTAACTAATCCATATGTACGAAGGGAAAAGCATAAAACACCACCCAAGAACATGAGGTTATTAAGGAAATTGGATAACCACCCAACATTGGTTTAAACTTTAAATTAACAACATGTAAAATAGGAAATGTTGGACATGAAGTTCTCCAAAAATGAATTCACAATCATTCATGGTGAATATTTCTCAAAATGTGGGACCAAATGAAAACTACATACCATATCACCACGTGTGTAGCAAATCCCTTTGAGGATGCATATTTTGTACATACACACATAAAAATTAATATGCATGTACACCAACCGCCAAACCCAAAACTTATTTGAACCTTAAAGCAAGGTGATTAGATGAATATTTGAATGTACCAATGATGAAGGGGGATAAGATCTCCAAAAAATGTCATTTATTAATATGAAAATTACAAATACATGTTTTTTTTGTTGATGGAAATTTTATGTTCATACTCTCAACTTTTTTTTTGATAGCCATTTTAAGGACATATTCATTCATTATACTTGGGGCTATAGAAAAATAGGCCATATTTTGCATTTAATGAATTTAATTACATAGTTGCATAGTCTTTCCTTTTACACATAGAGCCAAATGTAGTTGAAGTTCAAAATTTGTGTATTCAAATGTATATATCTATTAAGATCAATGAATGAAGAGGATGTGGAAAATGGAGTTCAGATGGGAATGCTTTTAAATATGGAGTGAATGTAGTTAAGGTTATAGTATTATGATGGTAGCATGATTGATAATCACTATGAAAAAAAAGGGTGTTTTGCAATTGGCCTTACAACTTAATTTTTGAGTTACATAGGGCATTTGCAATTCATTGTATTTATACACCCTAAGTGCTAATGGACAAATTGCATGAGTTGCAAAATTGTAATTCACCATATATATGGTGCAACTCATTGCGACTTAGTTAAAACAATTCATTTTCAACTATTATGCAATTCCATTATAATTACATGCATGATGTCATGTTGACATTATTAATTGTCATCCATTTATTAAAATTTGAAACCTAGCATTATGAAAAAATTTGGACATTAAAATTTTTCTTTTCGAGATATTGAATCTCCATCGTCCATTATGATTGTTAGTGATGGTTTAAAATTGTGACATGTGGCACAATTGAAAATTGTCACATGGCTTATTGATTGTATTTAGGAAAAAATAAAATATAAAAATTTATTTTAGTAGCTAAACGAGTCATACATAACCATAGGTAGGTAGGTTGGTAGATCTTAAAACTTACATATTTTACGTATTTACTTAGGACCTATCTACCTACATAGGTAGGTAGAAAAATAGGACCTATTTACTTACCTAGGTAGGTAAGTAGGTAGGAAAACACAAGACTAAAATGAAATAATTAATAACCATGAAATTTTATTTTTTAATTTTATGTTTGCCTTTAGGTCAAACATTTTAAAGTTTATCTCAAAATGGCACATGTATTTTAATGTGAGAACTTAAAAGAACAAACAAACCTTCTTTACATAGTTTGTAACATGGGATTTGAAGACAAAACAGTATGGGTTAAATTTTTTAGTTATTCCCTAGTTGCAAATTGAGTTATAATTGAATTGCAACTATAACACTTAAACACTCAAGTAATGCTAGATCCAAGGGGAGGGCTCCATTGTGTTTGGTGTCCAAACAAAATTTGAACCCCTCTTATTGTCGCATCTAACACATTAAAAATCGTAAAAAAGACATAGAATTGAAAAGGTTATGGCCCCCCAAAGTAGAAGGGTCAATAGTTCTAAAAAACAAACCACCAAAATGCTACAAAGGCCAATTTCTAAACACCCACATTTTTTTAATATGTTGCTTTATTGCTATTATAATTCAAATATGATTTGTAGAACTTCAACTGGTGTTTTTATAACATTTTAAATTGTTTAAAATGAAAAAGAAATATGAAAGTTGTGAGGTTTGAAAGTAGGAAGGGCCCAAAGAGAAAAAAGGAAAAAAATCCCATAATGGGTGGTGGAAATGTGGACATGTGGCATGATCACATGTATGTACATTATATGTTAGTTGCAACATAGTTGTTGTTTTAGTGACACATTTATAATATTTCTAAAGTAGTTGCCACATGTAATTCTTAAAAAAGTCAAACATGGTTGACTACATATGTATGTATGATGTATATAAATTATTGTATTGAAGACCCATTTTCAATTAACTTGCAACTATTATATAACTAACTAATTTTTTGACATGACAATTTATTTATTAATACACCATATTTATAAGGGGATAATTGCACACTAGTTGTAATACCCAAGGGATAGTTGCACAATAGTTGTATATGAGTTGTTTTTTGAGTTTTAGTTGTAAGGTAATGTGATTTCAACGGACATGATTTTCATGGTGAATGAACATAATTCACAAGGTGTACAATCTTCATGCACAAAATATAAAAAATTTTCATTGCCAACATTTTTGGGCCACATTATAACATTGTGAACATGAAGGTTTATTATTGGTGTCTCTTGTGGAAGTAAACTTGGTAGTGATTGAAGGAATTGTACAACAAGGACAACTATGTTACACTGAACAATGTTGAATGTGCAATTTTAGCCTTTAGGGTAGGAAATCAATGAAAGGATTTCACCAAAAATACACATAGAATAAAACCAAATAGTTAAAGGTAAGAGAGTTTTGAAACGAGGTGGGCTATTTGTCATTGCAAGGCTTTCTTCTCCACCTTTTTCCATATATCCAGTGGACAATAGTAATATCGGCGTATTCATTGCACACTATCGTTTGGTCCATGAATCCAATGGGAAATCTTCAATTTCACGTCAAATGTTTGGTAAAATGTCATGGATGAACTTTTGTAAAGAGAAAGAGTAGATGAGTAGATGAATAGATGTCCTATGAAAATCATCTTTAGGGCTTTTACTTTTTATGTCTTTTTGCATGGGGATGTGATCGTCACCTTTTGGCTATTTGTTCATGAAATTAAGGACAATGGCAACTAGCATGAAGGATGCCACTACTTTGATGAACCTTCTATACTTGGTTTGCTATTGAGTTCTATGTACTACTGGATAAGATTTGTGTGAAAGCTTTGTGTGGAGCAAATGTGATTGAGGATGGAAATAAAGAGTGTTGATGGAAGATTTAAACAAGGACGTTCTGGGCTGAACTTGAGAAAAGCTAGGTGCATATATCTTTAGGTTTATATCTGTGTTTTTCGTCTTTGTTATACATGAAATATTTAAATTTTCTTATTTTGTTGCATAAGAAATAATGAGTTGGGAATTGTACATCAAAATGTAGGTGTTAATTCATTTGGTGTATTCTTTGACCCAAGACTAGAGAAGGGAAGCGATGACAATGTCTAGAATTCACCATTTGACAGGTCCCACATTTGAGCACTTGGGGATGGGCTTTATGTTCTTGAGTGGACTATGAAAAAAAGAAACTACAATATGTTGGGTTTGGGTGGAATTCATGTTGTCAAGGGAGGAGCTAACAAGGTTTTAAATGCTCTAGGTTTGTGCTTGCTCGATAATGGAATGATACCTATCAATAAACGATAGATGTGAATAAGAGTTTGATCCATTTTTTCTAGTCATTGACTTCAAGGTGTATCAAGATATCTATTAACTTGTAGGATATGGTGTTTTTGTTTGTGTTGGTGTGAGATAGATTATTGAAAACCACGTTCTTGTGACCTCTTGAATAAAAGGATGAAACATTGTTGTGTTGATCATTCATAGTTTATGTAATGAGATTGTTTATTGGCTCCCTCCTTTTTTGGTTACATGGTTTCTTTTGGGGGATAGATGTAGTTGAGTCTTCACACTTTGAAAATGATGGCTTCTATTCCAAGGGTATCTATAGTTCAACCTTACCAAGAACTATCCAAATAGGTACTAGCCACTTTGGATCAATAATAGCCTTGTGGCCATGTATGTACTATCTACATGGCCATGGGTATTTAATTATTTATGGATGCACCACATACAATTATTTTCAAAATTGTACTTCTTGTGGACAATCGCATAGGTAGATACCAATGTAGGGTATAAGTTTAATTGGGTTTCAATTATTTTTGAATGGGTTGCATAAGTTTTTTAAAAATTAACCTTATTGTGGCCAATTGTTATTGATCTAGGGTATAAGATAATTAGTTTCTAAAAATTGATATGTAAACAAGGGGGTTTTTTTTTTGGGTGCAAGGTATAAGATAAAAAATAGCCTTTATGTGGAATAGGGATGTGTATTTGGACTCTAGGTTTACAATAAATGGTTTTATTTATACAAAAAAATTCATAACAAAAATTGTTAAATGTAATTCCACTATTTAAGGTGCAGTCTATAAGAAAATGGCAAAAGAGGGAACAAAAAAGGAGAAATTCATATTTTGAAAAAATTCACCATTATTATGTTTACTAAGTGATTTTGTTTGAGTTTACTTTCTACAAAATATGTATTTCTTTTGAACTACTATTCAAAATCTTATGTTCAATAATTCTTCTCAAAATGTACAACATTTCATGTACACTTTCAAATTAAGAAAAAAATGATATAAATATTGATAATATTGCATAATTGTAATGTATTATTTGTATATTAATGTCAACATTAATTATAATATTTGTCGAAATGTGGAAAATTTCAAAAAATTAGTTTTTTCAAAGAACAACAAGTTTTGTGAAGGAAAATAGAGAATCGGTTTGGAATAATATTCAAGAATATTCTATTCTATTTTTTGACATGGAATCTTAATAATTAATTAATTAATTATTCAACAGACCTTTCTTTAATCTGCCCTTGTACTACAAATATAGTCTTGTATTATTTTTATATTATTGTTTTCTTTGGTGACCATCTATCCCACCATGGAACATTGATTTTGAAAGCGTTCATTATTAATAGAAAAATAATTATCAGAATTTTCCAAAACATAGGGGAAAAGCCTATATTAGTAGAGAGTAGAATAAAAATCCCACCTAAATATCGAAGAATTATTTAACTGCAATAAAATTGACAATAATTTGCATTTTTAGCCCATGAATCAAATCATCTTCTGAGTCCTGGGGTTCCATGGTTCAGCCTTGAAAAAAAATATTTGCTGGCAATTGAATATAATGAAAAGTACCAAAATTGAGTGTTTTTTGAGATTTTCAATAACCAGAAATTGCCATAAATACAAGAGAAGTGGCCAGAGTCCTATACATGGTTCAAGTAGGAAGCCAAAAAATATAGAAGGCTGTTTTGGTTTCATATTTAGCTTGTAGCCAAATTTGGCTAAATCTTCCTATATATGCATGATGATCGCCACTTTGGGCACATCACAAAATTCACCAAAAAAGAAGTAGAATTGGTACAACCAAAACCCACCATTACATTTGGATGATAGAATTTGCATGAGGATGGGATTTGGATGACAAGGGGCATATGGATGAATAAATCAAATGTCATCCATCCGGCTGGCCAGTCCCGCGGACGGGGTGCGTGCCTGCTTCCTTGAGCTTCTGTTCTTCAGAGTCTTCTTCGTTTGCTGTCCTGACGCTTCCGTTGCTTCGCTCCCGCGCGCCATGGCTGGTTGCAGCAACAATTCCAGATATGCCAGCACCTCCTCCGGCCCTTACGACTCTCTCACGTGGTCAGCAGCGCCGCGAATTGTATGTAATTCTCCTCACCTTCCCTGGTTGTGTTTTTTCCTTCAATCAGTCAGTCAGTCAATCATTCAATCTTGTGGTTCGTTCTTGTGCGCGCGCGCATATATTGCCATTGCCGTGTTGCCTGAGAGCGTTGCTGATCCTTGCAATGTGTTAATTGCCCCTGTGATCAAACATCGATCGGCGATCCATCTTTTCCCCTCTCTGCTCACCCTGGATTTCTTTTCCCATAGATCTGTCAATCAAGCAATCTTGTTGTGTGTGTGTGTGTGTGCGCGCGCGCTATTTCCCTCTTGCCTGAGAGCGTGATCAATGCTTGAGAATGTGATCAATGTATATGTCCCTGTGATCAACCATTGGTTGGTGATCCATGTGTTTGTTGGCGAGTCTATTATGTGGCGTGATTGGGGGAATGGTTTCTCACTCGTTTGAACCGTGTTCTTGTATGTCTGTGTATGCATGGTTCATTCCTTTCTCTTTTTACTTGTGCAAACTTTTGGTGGCTCAGTCTTTTTCTTTTCTTTTTCAAAAAATTTTAAATTCTAAAAAAATAATTCCAGGAGAGATTTTTTCTGTTGTTAAGGTCAATGGAGAGATCTTTGATGTGAAAATTGCATGTGGATGGGGGATGGGACAGGGAGCAGGTCTATCAAACTTAAGAAATACATGTTTTCTCAATGCAGTCTTGCAATGCCTGACATACATGCCGCCACTGGCTGGCTATTTAGAAAGCGGCCAGCACAGGGTTACCTGTAAGTTGCTTTGTTTTCTTACCAAGGAGCTTTCTGATTACTGGTTTCATAGGGAACTTGATAAGTCTATGTTAGGGTTTCTACATGCAGTTTTCCAGCATATCATCTGTTTGAAATATGAATGCCAATTCCAATTCCAATGTTGTTTCAGGACGAAATCAGTTGGCTGAACTTTTTGAATAATCTTGACACATTTTTCCTTTTCTGGCTTGAGAAGGTCAAGCTGCAGGATTTTGTGCAATGTGCGCTCTTCAAGAGCATGTCAGACAAGATTTGGGGTCATTGGGGGGTGTGATCTCACCTTTGAATCTTGTGAAAAATTTGAGATGTATCCTCTTGTGATGTGTTTGAGTTTATGCCCACTTTTCTGTTATATGAGTAGCTTACACGAAGATGCCTGCTTGAATGCCACTCCCTGGAAAAAAAATTGTTGATCAAATGCAGACATCATCATATGGTCTGGATGCAATCCTTGACAAGATGCCAAAAAGGTATTTCAAAGAGCTTTCGGATGTGGCAGCAAGAAGATGCACATGAGTATATGCGATACCTTATTGAAGCTTTACATAATTGCTGCCTTCCTGAGGGAACTGTGGCAAACTCAACCTCAGCCCAAGACCAAAGCTTGGTTCACAAAATATTTGGCGGTCGCCTTAGAAGTCAGGTTGCTCTGAATCTGGCACATTGATGTTTCTACAGCAAGACAAAGCCATGGATGATTGAGTAATGCTTAAATGGTGTGGGTTGTAATGGACCTGTTTCTTAATGTGCATCATGCATTTGGATTTCATGAGAGTTCCATTGCTTTTCAGGCTTCTTCAAGGAATCATTGATGGGAATTTGAGGAGATATAATCTAAAACGTTGAAACATTTTCTCTTTCTGAGATGTGAGGGAAAGCTGTAGTAGTGACTCTTGTGGTGGGTGCAGGTAAAATGTACAATATGCTCCACATGCTCTAATACATATGACCCATTCCTAGACTTGAGCCTGGAGATAGTGTGAGCAGAGTCACTTTCAAAGGCACTAGTTCGCTTCACAGCCGTGGAGGCTCTGCAAGGTGACAACAAGTATCATTGCAGCAACTGTCAGAAGAAAGTCCGTGCATTGAAGCAATTCACAATTGACAAATCTCCGAACATTCTTACAATTCAGTTCAAGCGTTTTAGTGGATCTGGAAGTTCTGGTGGCAAGATTGATAAGAAGGTTGAATTTGGACGTACATTGGATATGAAGCCCTATGTTAGCAATCCTCAAGTAAGTTGTTATTATGTGATGGCAGATTGGATGAGTGAGGACAGTTAGCAGATGAAGTAAGCAATGTATTTAACATAAGTGATGATGAAGTCTCTATATCAGTGCACAAGAGTCTTACTGCATGGCATTGTTGTTTCTTATTCATGCAGTGAGAATCCTTGTGAAATTGAGTACTGAAGCATGTGAACACTGTGGTCTCATTTTTTGTTGCTAATTGATCCCCTTTAAGCTGTCTATGATACTATGGATTTTATTATTGAATGCTTACTTTGTGAATCAGAAGAAAGTCCTGGTGACACAAGATTGCTGGTTCATGTGCAGGATGGGGATGCAAAGTATTCATTATATGCAGTGCTGGTACATGCAGGTTGGTCTACACATTCAGGTCACTACTACTGCTTTGTGCGTACTGATGGTGACACATGGCATGCCCTTGATGACAGTCGGGTATCTGCTTCACCACCTGTGTGCTTATGGTACAGATTTCTCTCAATTTGTATGTCACAATGAATGTCAAAACTCTGAAATTGCTCCTCACACAAACTGTAATTGCTTAGTCATTCTAATTGGTCTGTGCTGGAATCTGCAGGTGAAGCCTGTAAGTGAGAGAAGTGTGCTTGATCAAAAGGCATACATCCTATTTTACATACGGGATTTAGCAAGTAGAGGCTCCACAGGAGCACAACAGTCAACACTTCTCAGCTTGTTTCCAGCATGTAAGCAGTTGCTATCAGATGGTGCTGGTGAGACTACTGATGATGTTGACACACTTACAGATGAATGTGGTGATGGGGAATCTCAAGCAAGGAAAGAGGGAGGTTACCATGTTTCTCGTAGGTATACACGTGGAGAGCTGGGGGAGGAACCATGGGATGTTATTGATTCTGGAAAAATGAGACGAAAACCAATATGTTGCAGCCACCTCAGAGCTGTGGGTGATTCCTATGAGTTTGTTACTTGTTCAAGCTAGTTCTTGTCCAGCTGCTGACAATCATGATCATCTTATTGTGCTTAGAATCAGGTTGATACTTGTGAGGTTGGGTGTCTCTCAACTGATTTTGTCATGGGAATTTTCCTAGTTTGCACATGTGGCCAAAAATGTTGTCAACTTGTCTGGGGGAGGCAGTGAGATGGGTCAGAGTACAGGAAGAGAAGAAATCAGCAATTTGCCTGTTGAACCATTGGAATGAATGCAACAGGGTTGTATCACACTCAAAATGGGTCAGTTGACAATGGCACTGTAGATGGAACAGGAGATGCCAGATGCAGTAGCAGTGGCAAAGAAACAAAAGAGGATGATGACTGGGGTGATTCTGTTAAATCCAATGGGGCT
>Ga0209611_10013066_pt1 | contig 11505 bp, 7 predicted proteins | sample S1TSphgellanicum_3_FD_187693 | JGI IMG/M metagenome (GOLD analysis project Ga0209611, IMG submission 187693) | Host-associated microbial communities from peat moss isolated from Minnesota, USA - S1T2_Fc - Sphagnum magellanicum MG (SPAdes) (version 2) | ecosystem: Host-associated > Plants > Peat...
TCATCCAATGACATAGAGGTCTTCATTGGGTTAGATTATCTTGGTGCAATAATCAATTATTTGAAATCAACATATGGTTGCATATGGTTTGATCAATTAGTGAATCATTGATGATTCAAAGGTGTATCTGTCACCTCACAAGTGAAAGGATTCAATAAACAACTAAATAATTGTGAGATAGATGGACAACCCATTGTGGGGGTGGTCAAAGCTTCACCCTCAATGATCACATAATCAACTCTTTAAGTCATCTATTATTTGGACAAAATAATTAATCACTATTATTGACATATTAATATAGAAAATCAAACCCCTTCAACATTTTCGTTCAAAGCACATGGATATGTGAATGTTGGATGTATTTCATGCATGCATACCATTTTTTTGATTGGATCGTACTAAAGAAAAAAATTGTTGGGCATTGGGTTACATGCTAAACCAAAACTTGGGGAAAGGCCAAAAGGTTTGGATGTGCTAGAGTTGGTCAAAGTGACCCACCCAATATACTACATGATTTTTAGATCACTAATTATCACACATTGCAATGTTAATAGCCGTTTCCCTTTGTTGAACCTTATCATAAAATGTGTTATTTGAACAAAACATTCATTAACACCTACATGGTACCATGCCATGTGATTCGACAAATTGTAATCATTAGTTTTTTTTCACATGTTGCAAATTTGCCATTGTCATGAAGTTCCAAGAGTTTTATTTGGTGTTTTTTTCATGCACAAAAAGAGAGAGCATCTTTGATAAATGGAAACAAAGGTTGTTCGTCCAATTTGAAGGCAACCTTGATGATGACAATGGGGAGGAGTTGTCTCTATTGATAGCTTTGGGCTCAAACTTTGGGAGACAAAAGTCACATGCATGGTAGCAACAAAATAAGGTAGGTGGAATATTTATCAAGAAAGAGGGAGCTTGGGCATGAACACATGTTTTAGATTATTTTCCTCCTTCATTAGTCTAGGAACTTTTTAAATGTCGTTATAAGATGAATAAAAAACTTTTCATGAGAAGATTACAAAATGCTTGTGATTATGAGTTTTTTTTTCTTGCAAAAACAAGATAATACAAGGAAGTTTGGGTTGTCTCCAATCCCAAAATGCACAATTACATTTCGCATGTTTGCATATGAAACAAGGGTTGATGTAGTAGATGAATATTTTCAACTTGCCAAGAATATGGTAATGGAATGGATCAAACAATTTGCACACGTTGATAAACACTAATTCTATTTCTATGCAAATATTGTCAAAATAGGTATTAGAATGATGTTTCTAACTACATGTTTTGAAATTTACTAACAATTCTATTACTAATAGTCCTGACAAGTCCTCTACTTGCAAGTAGTGACAAGTTTTAGTTATTAAATTTTCTAGTTCATGTTAGTTTTTTTCACCATAACCTATACTTGTTCTCCCATACAAAATCAATGCTTTTGAAATACATAAACTTGCAAAGAAAAATGATACATAACAAAAATAAGGAGGAGAGGAAATGTTGCCCCATTTCCTTTAAAAACCTTATTTGAAAAGAACAAAAATTAAAAAATTCTACAGCATGTTCCAATCTAAACCAATAGTGAAATTTGTTTACATGTCCAATCTTAATCTTGTCTGCCCATCCCTTAACACAAGCCATAGTTGCAATTTTTCAACTAAAGTACCTTTAAGAATCCATAAGAACAAACAAAAAAATCAGCTCAAGATCAATGTAAAGAGGGGTTTTCTAAGCATGTTTGTGAATATTAATTGTATGCACTATAGGTGGAAGAATTGCTTAGTTGAATGGCAAGATCAATTTCAAAACAAAGATGGAAAAAAATGCATAATTATGGAGGTAATTGTGGACCAATCTTTTTGGATATGGCTTGCATTTTTGGGCTTCCAAATGGAAACAATGACATTAATGTGCTAGATCAATCACCCCTAGTTACAAACATGCTAAATGGGGCATGTAGTTTGAAGTGAATGACAATGTTTACACTTGGTATTATTTCTTAGCAAATGACATCTATCCTTCATGGTCTTGCTTTGTGCAAACCATACATGAACCTCAAGATAAAAAGAGGTTTGCAAAAATGCAACAAAGTGCAAAAATGATGTAGAGAAATGTTTTGGGGTATTATAATCTAAATTTGCTATCATTCAAAACTCATGTAGGTTGTGGAAAATGGATGTAATATATGATCCCACATGACATGTTGTGTGATTATTCATAACATGATTATTGAAGATGAATGAGACCAAAATTTGGAGCAATTGTTTTATGGGGCAAATCTAGCATACTTAAAAACAAGTTTGGCCTTCGAGGCATGTATGGAATAAACACAATAATTAGATAATTTGCAAGCTCATTACAATTTGAAAGTGGATTTGGTGGAACATTTGTGGGCCAAAAGCCATTTGAACATTAGATGAAATAAAATTTCACATTGTTTCAATTATAATGTGTTTGTGATTTTTTGCAACAATATTGTGTTTGTGTATGTTTCAATTTTTTTTCCATGGCTTGTGATTTTTTGTGAACTTCAACGATGGTTAGAAGAAGAAGGTGTTTGTGATTTTTTGTGGGATTCATCAATGGCTAAAAGAAAGGCTACTTGTGATTTTCTGTGGGATTTAGCCATGGTCAATGTTGGAGAGTGCTTGTGATTTTTCATGAACTTTGGTGATGGTTAGAAGAAGAGGTTGCTTGTGATTTTTTGTGGGATTTGCCCATGGCTAGAATTTAAAAGTGTTTTTAATTTTTCGTGAGCTTTGACACTAGTTAGAAAAAGAAGTTGCTTGTGATTTTTTTTTGTGGGATTTGGCAATGGCCAAAATCTATGGGTGCTTGTATTTTGTGAACTTCAAAAATGGTTAAAAGAAGGGATTGCTTGTGATTTTGTGTAAGCTTTAACAATGGCTAAAAAAAGGGGTTGCTTGTGACTTTTTATTTTATTTTAGTGATGGTTAGAATTTGGGGTGCCTGTGGTGTTCTTTTGAATTTTGTTAACAATATACTTGGAGCACCCGACTTGGGTTTTGACATGTTTCAAATGTATTTGTTGGAGCTCCAACAGTAGGGAGTTCATGATCACACTCATTATTTTTGAGCTTGGAGCTTTAATTGTAAGGAATTTATTGTTGTTTTCATTTTGGAGCTCCAACAGTAGGGAGTTCATGATCACACTCATTATTTTTGAGCTTGGAGCTTTAATAGTAAGGAATTTATTGTTGTTTTCATTTTGGAGCTCCAACTATGGGAATCAACCATTGCCATCACATTTGCAAGACCTTGAAGCTTTGAACTCTTACAAAGCTTCAAATCTTTAAGTTTCACAATAGCTTGAAGCTCCGAGTTCTTGCATTTTTTCCCTTGTAGACCTCCACAATGGTGATAGACATCATGTCCACCTATCGCCAACCTTTGCCACCCGTTTATGGAGCCTTACATTGTGCACTAAGTTGCAAAGTCCATTGCGAAATTTCATGAAGTTTCACAAAAAAATACCATTTTTCATCATTGGTGGGGTTGTGTTTTCACAATGACTACTATCCACAAATACATTTCCTTGTTGTAGGGGCATTTAGAGAATGTTCGTGGAGATGCCTTTAGGCTAATATTTGAATGGATAGTTGTCATGTGCATTGTGTAGTAATAATTGACCAAAGCGAACCAACACCCACTAGTGCACCATGTAAGATGAATGGTGTGTGGACAACTAACCAAGGTGGGCAATTATATTCTTGTCCGACAACTAACCATGACAATTAATTATGTACTAAATTATTCACATGGATCTGCATAGTAGTAACTAAGTGCCTTACCTTCTTATATAACAACCACTTATATTCCCTACCTACTTATCTATGATACTTACCCATTTATAAAGGTAATTATTAGTTATTTCAATAGTGTGAGGTGAAAGTAGAAAGGTCTACATGATAAGTTACCAAAGTGGAACCCAGTAATGCATTCATGATTCATCCAATCCTAAGGGGTTTCCAATGGATGGTGAGCTCAACTTTTCAATGTTCATAAATGGTTTCTATGTCTTATTTAAGCACTTTTACATGTGTTTTCATAGGCATAATAAGTAACCATTTACTAGCTCTACCTTTGGGGATATCATTGTTAATTTTAATACAAATTAAAAATTAATAAAGGCACTTGAAATGTGAATTGACAATCCAAGCCAATTATTAGAATAAGCCCTAGAAGAACCCATTACCACCTAGTGAAACAATAGTTCACCCTACCAAGCTCACCACATTCCTAGGTGGAACATGCCATGCTAGGACAATTCCATAGTACAAAAAAACATATCTACATTACAATATGGATTGCAAAAAAACATTAAAATAATTAACAACCTTTTCATATGTGTTTCACAATTTATTTATTTTTGGTTTTGGGAATTAGCTTTAATGGCCCCTACTGCCCTAGTTGTGGTGCTCAAGTGGCTAGTAACCTACAATTCTAGGAGCCTTGTCTGGCCCCATTTAGAGTTTAAAAAAAAAATGTGGTTGTTAATTTAGTTAATGGGGTGAAGTTTGTGGCCTCTTCTCTATATTTGGAAGGGAAAATATTTGGCTATAAAGGGGTTGCATTTGTGGTTTTTCAAATGGTTATGAGATTGCACATGTGTGATTTTTGGCATTTGATATATTTTTGTTTTGTAACTTTGGCCCTTACATTTGTCTTCTAGGAGACTTTTTGACGATCAATAAATAAAAAATGGAGGGGGTAGTTTGGTACATATTATATAACACATTCTTATCCAACAACTAAAGAACAAAACATTCATACAATTTATTGTCTAACCTGCAACACAATACTATTAAGCACACAAAACAAAGGGTCATTGATATTCACAACTTAAATGAATTCAAACCAATTGAAAAGGAATTGAACCCTTTAAATTAGCCTCTCTAGTTCAATTGACCTGCAATGTCATACCAAGTTAGCTTATTATAAATGTACAACAATGTAATACAAAATCCAAAATCATGACACAAAGTAGGAAAAAAATTGTGAACTAAGGAAATTAACATTGAAAAAACATGCAAAACATGTTAAAATCATGGAAACAAAAAGGGGTTGCCATCTTAGGCATTGGGATTCACCAAAGGGGTCCAAACATGATTGAGGTGCCATGTTTAAACCCTAAGGACTCATTCCTAGGATTCCCAAATTCACCTTTTTTTTCATTTTTCCCATGACCTATCTTACATTTCACATTTTTTTTTCATGTCAAATGAAATATTTTTGTTCCAAACTTTATATAGGCCTTTAAAGTATCTTTTTTTTTTCACTTATGAAAGTGAGAATAGTAAAATTTATCCAATGTGGATCATGTTCTATCAATGGCCCAAAATTCTTAGAAATTTGACTTGTTGAAACTTTTTACATTACAATAGGGCATTTGGTTCTTGTCACATTCATACATTTTATACACATTAACAAACAAGGTGTTTGTGATAAAAATTTTGGTCCAAAAAAAATTTGTTCAGACATTTTTTATGGGTATGTCCACAATAAAATGAACCACACCCAATTCTTTTGTTCCTTAAAAAAAGGCAAGGACTTGAAATTGGAAATTGAAATGGCATGTAAGCATTGCAAAAAATTTATGGTTTAATCACATATTTGATTTGTACAATATATTCTTATAATAAAATTTAGTTTATTTGAATTTTACAACTTATCTTATATTTATCCAAGAGTTATTGGAAAGAAAATTAGAAAATTAGAAATTTATAGTTTATTTATATATCAATTCCAATGATGATCCAAAACCATGTAAAGTCTAATAATTATTCAATCTACATGAATATGAAAAACATTTCCTAAACAAATCTAGATTAATTTTGATCAATTTTTTGTGATTTATTCAAGACCACATGATTGGTTACAAGTGTTTAATTAGTCATTTTTCACCTTCAAATGTTGATATAATTGACCCATATTTTTATATGTCATTTTTGAATGTATATTGCATTACATTATGCAGATATACATGAAAAACATTTAATCTTAAGTGAAGTTAAAAAATTGACAAGTGTGTTATTTAAGAGTGGTTACACTTGTAGTGGTTCATTATATTATAGATTTACCCTTATGAGTTCTTGAACTTTTTTTCTCATGAAACAAAGTTTTCGATTTTTTTCAACAACTTGGTAAGAATCCTTAAACTTGTTCAAATTTAACATTCTATGCATAGAATAATATTTTTGTAATGTATCTATTTATGAATAAAATCAAACTTTCAATATGAATGTGTCATTAGGTTTGAACATGTTTAAGTGAGGGGGTCTAGTGAATATAAAATGAAATATTCTTTTTGGGTACCCCAACCATGTTTTGACCCAAAGATAAAAAGCAAACCAGTAAACATTTATTGGCACAAAAAAATAGTAACCCTTTGAAGGACCTCCAAGCTCCTTAAAAAAACCACTGATCACAAGCTACCCATCACAGTAGTAGCAATGGTGGGTAGTTCTCCATTGCTCAATGCATTCCTCATACAAGAAATTTTGTTACTTGTATAATATAGAAGTGTTGCACAAACATTTGCACAACAAGCAACAAATGGGTTGTCAACCTATTGTGAAGCTTAAATTTCATAAACACCAAAATAAAGAAATATTTTTCATTTTCCACACTACCAATCACTTGCACCATAGCCAACTTAGCCAATTTGACATACTTGGGGAAGCTAGTAATTAAAATATGAGATATTGTCACAAGTTGCCACATCCTAGTGGGAAGATTAGTGTCAAATGGGGGGGCCATGCATGTTGTTGCATTAGACTTCATTGTCAATTTGAATAGTCCCTATTGGCATTCAAGGTCCCTTGCATTAAGGAGTTTGAGGACTTGAACCTATTGTCCATTCAAGGTGGAAGTATTGCCATAATAGAATGAAGCTTTAACAACCTCCAAGTGTTTCTAAAAATGACGCATCAGCATTTAACTGGAGTTAATACAAGATACACAGTCCCTAAAACATTCGTGATGGCATGAACTAGGAATCTGATATCTAGTTCATGAATGAGCCTTTCTACAACCCTTGCCAAAATAAAAACATATTTAATCATTAAAAATAAAACAAAACAAACCCAAAATACCCTAAAACCTTAAAATAATAACCTTAAATTGGAACCTTAAAAAACCTTACATACTTAAACTAGAATGTTGAAATTGGAACCTTTAGAACAACACCTTAAAACTAGAACCCTAGAAAAACCCTAATGACTGAAACCAAAATTGAAAAAAAAAATTGAACAAATTTGAAACAATTGGAACCCCTAAAAGATTTGGGTTTCAAACATAAATCATATTAAAAAACAATTGGAATTCCAAAAAAACACCCTAGTGACGTTAACCAAAATTGAATTTTTTTTGGAAAAACATGTAAACAATTGGAACCTTAACAAAAACCTTGTATTGACCTAAACCATACCTAAAAAAATAATTGGACATACCTAAATGTAATTGGAACTCAAAAAAAACCTACTGACCTAAACCATAATTGCAAATTTTTTTGGATAGACCTAAACCTAATTGGAACTTTATAAAAAAGCTTACTGACTTGAACTAGAATTGGAAAAAACCCTAGACAAACTTGAAGCTAATTGAAACCCAAAAAAAAACCCTTGTGACTTAAACCATAATTGAAAAAAAACCTAGACACACTTGAACCTAATTGGAACCTTATTACCCCTACTGACTTAAAGTAGAACTTAAAAAAGCTTAGATAGATCTAAACTTAATTGAAACCCTAAAAAAAACCCTAGTGACCTAAACCAAAATTAATAAAAACCTTGGAAAAACCTAAACCACTTACCATAACTTGAAACTTAAACCACAAATCAAAAAAAATTTGGACATACTTTAAAATAATTGGAACCTTACAGGGTCGATGCATGGTTGGGTAGACCAATTTGAAATAGAACCAAAGTCCCTATTTACTCAAAAAAATTGTCAAAATTTGGAAAATTACAACTAGTATAAATTGATTTACATTGATTTCCTAAAAAAATTTCCATATCATTAATGCCACATCTAGAGTTTTTATTTCTTTAAGCATTTAAACAAAAAAATTGTAAAATAATTCTTCTTTCAATATGATATGAACTTATGAAAAAATGCTCCTAACTAGCCCATTCAAAAGTCCATAATTATAGTTTTAAAATTTAATTCATTATTTATTTTGTTCCTATGCTTTTTTGATATGATATCTTATTAATTCCAAGTCCCTAAGACACACCCCATTAATCAATGGATCATAGCATAGTCCACATAAAAATGGAAATCAGAGGTGCAGTTCATGAATTTTGAATTCAAAAGTCCATGGCTTTTATGATTTAAAAAAAAATGTAAAGTGATTTTATGCATCATGTAGATATTCAAGTTAAGATCTTTAAATCAAGTTCATTTTAATAAATTTTAAAAGTTATAAAACGACATGGGCATTACAATGGCAACCACAAAACATAATTGGTTGGCATGACACCCAAATTGGTCCACTCAACCATGCATCGACCCTACAAAGATACCATGTGCACCTTAAATTGAAACCCAAAAAAGAAAAATGTTAGACCTAAACCAAAACCTTTATTTTTTTTGTTCATACCTTAAATTAAAACTTAGAAAACATGCAAAATAAAGTGATGAACCAAAACGTACATGTGCATTGATTTTTCACCGAAGATTCAACATTAACAAAAAGATCTTGGGTCACAAAAGAAGCCACCATTGTTTCCAAATTTCGATGCACTGCCCAAATGAGTTGGCCATAAAACTTGAAGGCCAAGTGGTAAACTCTTGTATTAGCATCTAGTATCCATCGCATGTGGATAGAATCATGCTTGCAATCAAACAAAAGTTTGAAAGACTAGAAGCTGTCAATAACAAACTTTGAGGTCTGATCACAATACATGTTATATAAATCACTTTTGTAGACCTTGACAATTGTCACCAAGTCATAAACAAATATGTCCCACATTTTAGCAAACTTGATTAAATCATGCACAAATTCTAGCAAGGGCAAAATGCATGTGCAAGTTGAGCACAATTTAGAGGTTATAGAGATGTTCAAAATTGATCTTTACATGTTGGTTTGTACTATTGTCTATAGCCATTTCCAGCAATAAGGTTATATACTTTGCCATGACTTTTTTTGTAAGACTCAACATGGAAATCTATTGAGTTTTCACATTGCAAAGGATTTTATTCCCCTTCATTTCCATGATCTTGGCAAGTTTTGTAAACTCCAAATGTCGTTTGGGAGAATGTGTAAAATATGCATGTAAGGTTTGCAAGAGACTTTTAATGCGCTTCACCAAAGGTATAATAGATAAGGTTTGCACATTAGGTTCATATGATGTGCCATACAATGCACACCTATGGAGAAAGGTGCATAATCATTTCGAATTTGCTCAAGGTGACACCAATGCCTTGAAACACATTGACATCATATGTTCCAAAATTCATTAGCTTGTTAGCAACCTGATCTCTAGGCATACCTTCACCTATGGTCAATGCTTCCATGATCACTTTGGTCAAATTGTCAGAATTGGATCCTTCCAAAACATAATTAAGGGAAATCAAAATAGGGATCCTTACCCAATTTTCCATGACATAGCAATGGACTAATAACTAGGATTGGTTGTCTAAGGTGCAAACCTCATCACAATTGATAGAAACATATCATGTAGTTATAACTATTGTTCTAGTTGTGACCATCACCTATAGGTGCATAAACTTCGCCATTTACTAGTTGGAAGTGTTGGTCTAATGCTTCTAGCTATTTCTTGGGACTTCCAAAAGCTCAAAAACACCCTCATCATAGACTCACATTCAAACATAGGACAACCCCACTGTAACAAATGCAAAACAATGGTGAACTACACAAGCTTCCTTACTTTCTTTCCAACTATACCATTTGTTACTTGATGGGCTAGGCAAACAATTAACAAGCTCAACATGATTCTTTACATGCTTATAAGACCTCATGGAATACCATTCCCCCTTTTTTAATGAACTAATATTTTTCTATGTTTTCTTATGATTACGTGTTTGTAAAGTGAGTCCCACTTAGGAGCAAACAATTTGTCTTTTCCTTCCACTTGACTACATATCTTACATTTAAAATATGTAACAACCCATCTAACCTTAGATGCATCTTTGCCCAAGGTAATTTAGCAGCCCATGAATCTTACAATTTTTTAATGTGATCATAATTTTGTTTCTTTGAGATTGGATCATGAGGGATGGAAAGCTTTGCAACATCATCAACAACTAGTTTTTTCCCCTTTGGGTCAAGAACAATTGTTGACAATGCAACAACGCTTGGATTGACGTAGTTAAACGATGCAACATGAAAAGAACCAATGCAATTGAAAAATGCAACATGAGTAAGATCAACACAACTAGAAGAAGATGCAACATGAGTAGGATTGACATAACTAGATGCAGGTGAGAAATTTGGATTATGATTAGGGCACACAAGAGGATTGTCAACACTTGGGTTGGGTTTTTGCTAAAGAAGAAATACTAGAACTTGTATGATGGCGGAAGTTCAGGAGGCATTGTGAATGAGGGAAAGCATGAAAAAATAACAAATGACTCAAACAAAGTCAAAGCCTCCTCAAGCAACAAAAAACCAAAATTGAAAAAAACAACTCAAGTTTCTCAAGTTCAAACTCTAGACTTTCAAACTTTTATAAAATACAAAGGTTGTGTAACATCTGAAATTACCTAGAGAATCAAGGTGCTCATTGCTCACTCCCACTCACAAATTGAATTTTGCATTGAATGATTAGTAGCTTGTCGCACAAGAAATCTGAACATCAAAGCTATATTGAAGACTAGGGTTGCTCACTTGGAGGTTGGGCAAGAAATTAAACACAATGGAAGTTGGATGCTCATAACTCTTGTAGCCTCCATCTCCCATTAGATCACAATAGAACAAAAACTGATCCTCCATTGAATGTTGGAGTAACCCCTCTCCTTTTGCTAAAGCCTAAAACTAGCAACAAGTTGAACACAATAGAGCTACAAACAATGGTTGGTAAGCAAGGGGCATGGAGTATGGTGAAGTTGGTGTAACTCAATTTAGCTCACAGTCTTCTAGCAAGAGCAGAGCATAGAGAGGAACAAGAAGCTGGCAAGCTTAGTAACAACTTAGGAGAATGGAGGTAGTGAATCGTGGGAGATGTCGATCGCAAACATGCTCTTTCAATGGCCCAAATGTGGTCACTTGATGATTTTGATGGTTGGGGATTGCGCTATTTGGTGATGCTGCATTAGTAACCCTAGTTGGGGTTGGCGATCCCAATGCAAATTCATGATGCTATTAGGCATGTCTAGATGAAGAGCCTAGATTTTCTAGCAAATTTTTATGAAAAATTTAAACTAAATCCCTTTGTACAGGGCCTTTTTCAGGTCGAAAATTGGCAATAATTTGCTAGGAAAAATACATTGAGAGGAATAATCCCACCCCCCCCC
>Ga0209611_10013068_pt1 | contig 11505 bp, 11 predicted proteins | sample S1TSphgellanicum_3_FD_187693 | JGI IMG/M metagenome (GOLD analysis project Ga0209611, IMG submission 187693) | Host-associated microbial communities from peat moss isolated from Minnesota, USA - S1T2_Fc - Sphagnum magellanicum MG (SPAdes) (version 2) | ecosystem: Host-associated > Plants > Peat...
TCTCTTTCCCCCCCACCCCCCCACCCCCTCTCCCCACCAAACCACAGTTAAGTTACCCCTCACCCCACCATCACTGTAAGTTTGGTATGTACTTGATTGTCAGCCATGTTGTACAGACCTTACTACTTACTTACCTTGGGCAGCTCCAATACTAATTATATTATTATTTCCAGAAATGTTGAGATTTTCACCCCCCCCCAAAAAAAAAAAAAATCAAAAAAAATTTTTTTTGAAGGAAAATATTGAAATTTGAAAGAATATTGAATTTTTTTGGAAATTAAAAATTTTAATTAATTAATTAATTAATTAATTGACAAACATGTGTTGAAGCTGCCAAGGTTAAGAAGGCAACAACATGAACCTTATGTATAAGGATTTGAGAGCTTGGGTCAAGTAAGGGCTTCTTGATGAGCCAAGTAAAATTCTCACCAAGCAAGTCCAAGTAACAAACACAGCTAGCTATTCCTGTATAGGCCTAGGTTTGGGACAATCCCAAAAAATAAGAGGCCTAGGACAAGGCAATAGGCCAAGTTCACCCCCTTGCATCTGGGAAATGATGTCTGGAACTCATGAACTTTTAGCCATTTCAAAAGCACAGGACAAAGTACAGGGATGGTTCTTACACCTACTCATTAAGGAGCATAAGGATCTTATGCCTATAAAATCTGTTCCTTTTCCAACCCCATAGAGACCACCACCACCCCCTCCCCCTGGCCCCCCCAGTCCACCTCCGGATGCTCTTTTTTGGTTTTGTTTTGTGTTTTCTGCGATTCTGTGACGCTTTGTCCGTTAGGTCCCCTCCCTTTTTTTTTGGCTGTTCTCTAGCGACGCCGTTGCAGCAACGAAGCTAGCGTCGTCTCGTCCCCACACACACACACACACACACACCCGTTGGGACTGTCTGTCACGGAGAAACGGACGCTCTTCTACTTCTTCCTCCCCTTTCCGTTTTCTATAAGACTCTTCCGCCGGTATTATATCTACCACACCTCCACATTCTTGCATTTGCATTTTGTCTGTCTGTTTTCCTTTCCCCACAGCTGCTTCTTGTGATTGTCATCATCAGCATCATCATCATCATTGTTGTTGTTGTCGCAGTATCCGAGTTACAGGCTGCTTTGAGTCGTTGTTTTAGTTTCCTGATGTTTCCCCGTGTGTGTGTATGTGTGTGCGCGTGTTGTTTGTTACTCAAATGAAGTTAGTTTAGTTTCTCTGTTTGCTCTTCCATGACCTGTGCCACTAGCTTCTTTGTGTCTGTATGAAGTTAGTGTAAGCTTTGCTACAGTTTGCTGTTCCTGCATGTCTTGCACAGTTTGTTTGTCTGTATGGCTTTGTGTTTGTTTATTGTGCAAGAAAGAATTCGGTGATAGATACTGAATCTGTAGCAGCCGCTTCCGAGTTCCGAGGACCGAAGACCGAGGAACGTTTTTTTGTTTGGCTTGCTGCTTGAACGGTTGTTGTTGTGGTAGTGGCTGCTGGGCGGGGGTGAGGAGGAGAATGGGATTCAATAGCCGGATGCGACATGATCGGGGGTCGGTTCTTCTTCGAGTGCTGGAAGCAACAAGAAGAAGTAATGAATATTATTATCGTCGCTTGCTGCTCCAGCTAGCTCTAGTTCTGGGGCTCCTCGCTGTGAAAGCGCACTGCAGTAGGCCGGAGGTTAGAGCGGGAGGAGGAGGAGCAGCAGCAGCAGGGCGAGCGAAATATGTGGAATCAACATTCCGTCGTCATTTCTGGAGCACTGCCGATGCAGACCATTACAAGCTGTCGGAAGATGGAGAGGAGGCGGAACTTGTCCTTGACAGAGTAGCAGGTTTTTGCTCTTCTCTCCCTGCTTCCCCTTCCGTGCTAACTACGATACAAATTTCATAGCAAATGCGCGTCATCAGCTATGTCTACAGCGCCAGTCATCTGTTTTTCACTTAAGATTGGTTCTTCTTGACAGCATCATAATGCAGCCAATATTGTCGCAGACATGAGCAGCACCTACAGCCAAATTTCCAATGCTTTGCGTATTTCAAATTGCCCTTCTCCACTCCTTCGAGCGGTTTCATAGCAAATGCATCAGCATCATGGCTACAACAGACGGTCGCTCTGTTTTCTGTTTTGTTCTTGACAGTAGCAGCAACAGCAGCAGCAATGTCTTTCACTGCATAGCCACTAACCACTAGCATTGCACTGAAAGACATTACTCTAAAAGACATTGCAGCTGGAGAAATGGAGAAGAGGTAGCAGTAGTAGCTAGGCTTGCACAAAATGATGATCTGCTGGCAGCAGCATTGTCTATTTCTGGTCCTATGTAGCTGTTTCTTGTTGCAAAAGCCAAGTACAGGATGATTTTTCACTTGCATAAATCTCTCTCTCTCGCGACTCTGTTGGCCTCTTATCTTTCTTTGTGTTTCTAATAGTCTTTTGTGATTGTCTAACACAATGCCTGTCTCCCCTGCTTTACTGTTCTTCCAGCTTCAGGATTTGCCTCTAATACGAGGTACTTGTTTGGTCGCATCAGCATTCAAATGAAGGTGCATCCTGGTGATTCGGCAGGGACTGTCACCACCTTCTATGTGAGATCACTTCTTTTGCACCAGGGATTCCTATACAACAAAGACTTGGGATTCATGAAGTTGAATCTTTGTCTTGATCTGTAATGTGTGCCGTAGCTTGAGTCCAGAACATGAAATGTCAAGTCTTGGCAAGTTCTGGCTTATGTTTTCTGCTGCTTGAAATGCAAGCTCTAATTTTTTGGATTGAACTTTGAAGGGTCCAGTGATTTGAGCAGGAGATAGAATGAATAGGATCATTAACGAGGGAATCTGGCTTTTGATGCCATTCAACACCGCATTGTACATTTCCCCTGTATAGGAGAAGAAAAATGCTTTCACTGTATTAACAGCAGATGCATTCTGATTTTTTTCCCCAGACATCATCTTTGAGTGGGAAGCATGATGAGCTTGATTTTGAGTTCTTGGGGAACGAGGTCGGCAAGCCATATGTACTGCAGACCAATGTCTATGCATCTGGAGTTGGAGATCGTGAGCAGCGTATCAAACTTTGGTTTGACCCTACAGCTGACTTCCATACCTACAGTATTCACTGGAACAAGAAGATCATCATGTAGGTCCAGTCATCCTTCATTCTATTTCAATATTTGTGTCACTTTTCAAGTGTTGTAGTAGAACATTTTTTCACCTGCTGCAGTATTATTTATTCTCAAAATGGATCACAATGTTAGGACTGTCCAAACCTGGATGCTCAGTCAGCCATTGATTTATACATGCTAAGCTTTTGTGGACTGTGCATGTTCTGCATATGCAGTTTTATGGTTGATGAAACCCCAATCCGAATCTACAAAAATAATGAGGATTTGGGTGTGCCATACCCATGTCGGCAGCCCATGAGTGTCTTTGCAAGCATGTGGAATGGAGAGGACTGGGCCACTCAATCTGGAGCTGTTAAGTTGAACTGGTCAAAATCACCATTTAAAGCAAGGTACCGACAGTATGACGTGGAGGGATGTGAGGTGCCTTGGTACAAGGGTGAGGTAACACCCTGCACCTCAAGAAAGTCTGATGCGTTGCTGAAGAGGGCAACAATCCAGCACCTGAACATTGAGCAGTTGGTTCGGTTGCAATGGGTGACAGAGAATATGTTGGTGTATGATTACTGCACTGATGTGTATAGATATCCCAAGCCACACCCTGAATGTAGCCGCAATTCTGGGCTACAGGATTCAGGTCAGGACTTAGAAGCCAGCAACAACTTCTTCTACCTGGATCCTAGTCATACATCCTCATGGTAAGCAATGTGTATTTTTTGCACTAATTCAAATTAGGCCGTCATAGAATTCCGTATAGGAGGTAGGTCACATTCAATTCAAGGCATCATTTACAGCCTATATTAGCTGAACTACAAACCACAAGCTTGTTCCTGAGCTCTTGGTAAAGCAGTGGCTTCATTGTCACTGCACTGTACATTCTTTCATCCAACATGGATGTGAGTTTTGAGTAGCATTTCAAGTAGCATTGCTAGTTTTTGGCTTAGATCATAGTCAGGCAGTAGTAGTTAGTTAGCCTCAACATTACTGAGGTCAGTCAGTGAATAAACTGTTGTCCTGAAAGACATCAGTTTCATCAGGTCTCCAATTATCTGATGCAGGCAGCACACATATTGTAGTTCTCCAAATCCTTTGCCATTGGGCTTCTATGAATCCAATGCTGTCAAGAATAAGCAGTTTCTGAGATTAGTTCGTGTTCCTTCTTTTTTCCCCCCTGTTTTTTAATCAACATCCCACAAACATAATAACCAGCAGGGTTACATTGGGATGGAAAGTCAAGCTTTTGCCAGTGTTTTTTTCTTTCCCATAGTTTGCCGTTGTTGCGTGTTAGTGCTCTTGTCAGGACAGTACAACCTTCTTCTTTTAGTATGCGATTCTGTAGTTCTGTGCCCCGCATTGTCTTGTATAACCCTACAAGGTCTGGTGACCTTGCAGCGTTGTGGATTGTGTTTTTTTTTCAAACCTTGGTTCATCTGCTGTGTTGTGTACTAAGCAGCAGAGCTCCTTTATCTCAGCTGCTGCCATAAATAATAAAGCGAGAGTAATTGCTTCAAAAAATGGAAACCAGTAAAATTGATATACATATTATTGTTTTCCTATTGCAGAATCTTGGTTGTAGCTTTTGATTCTTCCCTACAGAAATTGGACGCACTTATTTGTACCACCTGGAAAAAGTTCATAGGCTTTTTGTAAGGGGCCCATGAAGAACAGATCTTTATGATTAGGTGTTGTTTTGGAGCTGTGCTGGTTTTATTTTTTTATTCTTTCTGCTTTTTCTCTTTCTCCTGTGCACACCTATGTAGCTTCTTAGTGTTAGAATGATGGTTTTGGGGGCAGTGGATGGGGTTAGAACTGATCATGAGTTCAAGTTACAAACCTTGTAAACCTTGATATTTGCTTCCAAGTATTTGCTAAAAGTACTTCAAAGTTCAACAACAGCTTCTTTTATCTTCAAGAATGAAATGGATTGTGCTTTCATCCTACATGTCCCGGTGTAATGCTTTTTTCAGAAAGAAACTGGTCTCTTTTTTTGTGACCATGTGCAGTTGCAACTCAGTTGCAATGGATCCATTTCAAAATAACTTCTGTAAATTTGATCAGACAAGTTGCATGAGTTGTAATGGATGCATTTCAAAATAACTTCTGTAAATTTGATCAGACGAGTTGCATGAGTTGTAATGGATGCATTTCAAAATATAACTTCTGTAAATTTGATCAGACGAGTTGCATGAGTTGCAATGGATGCATTTTCAAAGTAACTTCTGTAAATTTGATCAGACCAGTTGCATGAGTTGTAATGGATGCATTTCAAAATAACTTCTGTAAATTTGATCAGACAAGTTGCACGAGTTGCAATGGATGCATTTCAAAACAACTTCTGTTAATTTGATCAGATGAGTTGCATGAGTTGCAATGGATGCATTTCAAAATATAACTTCTGTAAATTTGATCAGACGAGTTGCATGAGTTTGTAATGGATGCATTTCAAAATAACTTCTGTAAATTTGATCAGACGAGTTGCATGAGTTTGCAATGGATGCATTTCAAAATAACTTCTGTAAATTTGATCAGACGAGTTGCATGAGTTTGCAATGGATGCATTTCAAAATAACTTCTGTAAATTTGATGAGCTTGCACAACAATGATAACACCGAAAAGCTGTAACGAGACTCAAAACACTATTTTAACTCAAGAGGGAGAGATTCTGTCTTTCACCCTCAGTTTCTTGGGGGTTCAATTGCTCTTTCTAATGCATGTTGGGATGAGCACGCAGGACAAAAATCCAGAGTTCTTTTCTAGAACACAGTATTTTACAAAGTTCTGAATGATATGGCAAAATCTCTCCCAAATGCCAATTCTGTCAGATAATGGCCATTGATCAGACCACTGGGTCTGTCAATGGCTCCGTGGTCTGATCAATGGCCCACTGATCAGACCACCAGGTTTTTCATTGGCCGTTGATCAGACCACCAGGTTTTTCAATGGCCCACTGATCAGACCACCAGGTTTTTCAATAGCCGTTGATCAGACCACCAAAGTCTGTGTCGGTGGCCACTGATCAGACCGTTGTGTAATAATCCCAATGGCCATTGATCAGACCAACAGCTCTGTCAGTCAATGGCCACGATCAGACCTTCCAATCTTCCCAATGCTCATATTAGAGACCACCAGAGTCCTCCTAATGACCATTGGTCTGTTGGTGGCCAACTGAACAGACCATTGGGTACTTACTCCCAATGGGCCATTGATCAGACTGTCGGGTCTCCTTTCAATAGCCATTGACGAGACCACTGGGTCTTTCCAATGGCTATTGATCAGACTCTTGGATCCTCTCAATGACTGCCAGGGTCCTCCCCAAGAGCAGCTATTTAATCTGTGACATACATGCATACATTAGAGATAGTTGTCAAGTTTGAAGCTGAAAAACAATTTATTCTTCTTTGCTAGCTGGATGCAATGGAAATTATTGACTGCACCGCGTCAGAGGACAGAGAGGGAAACTGTGTGGTGTTGTAATTGCTTTAATAATTAGTTGCCTGCAGGAACAAAGGACTGGGTATTTTTTCAGTGAAGTTCTGATTCTCTTTCAAAAGTGTGCAGAGACGAATGGGCCTCTCTCTCTCTCTCTTTCTCTCTCTCTCTTGCTTGATAGGAGCAAAAAGAACTACCCTTTGTTGTAGGTAGGGAAACACTTGGTTAATAATAAGAGGTTTTTGTGTGAGCAGATGCAGATGTTTCCAATAGGAATTTTTTGTTGTGGGGAAAAGAAAGTGTTGTGAAGCAAGATGCTGTTGAGGGTGGGAAACACTTGGATAATAACAAGAGGTTTTTGTGTGAAGCAGATGCAGATGTTTGGAATAGGACTTTTGTGTTGTGGGAAAAAAAAACTATTGAATAAGAAAGTGTTGTGAAGCAAGACACTGTTGTTGTGGGTGGGAAACACTTGGATAATAAGGAAAAGTGTTGTGAAGCAAGACGCTGTTGTTGCGGGTGGGAAACACTTGGATAATAATAAGAGTTTTTTTTTTAATGCAGCAGATGTTTCCAATAGGAATTTGTGTTGTGGGGAAAAATATATATATATTGAATAAGAAAGTGTTGTGAAGGAAGATGCTTAACGAGTACAAATTTTTGTGTGTTGTCAGATATCATCATCAGTTGAATAAGAAATCTGCAAAGTGGACACTCAGCATAGGAACTTGGTTTATGGGAAAACACTTGAAAAAGAATTTGTGAAGCAGAAGACAATTGAATAAGAATTTGTGAAGCAGACTCTGTTGCATATGAATTTGTGAAAACTGAGGGTTTTTGTGGAAGAGCAACAATTATGTATGTACAATGATGCTCTAGTAGCATCTCTTACTTTCTCAGAATCAGCTGGATTGGGGGAGGAGTCAGGTAGGTGGGTTCCACTATGAGCCACCCTGTGATTTCAAGGGTCACCCCTCAAAAGGTCATCTTGAGAAGCTAAGGGCAGGTGTGACCCACCACCAGCACCCAGCACCCAGCACCCATCAATGAATAACCCCCACTTTCCCATTCATCCATTTTGATGCCATCCCATACACATCCATCTGTAGAACTCTCAGCTATGGGGGAGGTTAGCTGGGAACAAGAACTGAATGAAAACCAGGGGGGTCTTGTCCACAGACCATCCATCCATCCATCCATCCATCCATCCATGATGGTGGTGCATTTGTGGGTGGGTGGTTCACTCTGGTTAAAGCTTCATGGATCAACTTTCAACTATGGTGGAGAGGAAGCTCTATTGCTCCTGGAGGAGCTGAAGGAGCAATAGTAAGGTAATATTTATTTCAGATAATTAATTAATTAATTAATTACATACATAATTTATACTTTCATGAATCAAATTATAAAAGATGAGATCATAATTAGATCCCACAAACTCTCCTTCATCACATAAATTCAATGAAATAGTTGTTTAGCAAATTCTCTTCTAGTCACATCTTTTATATGAAAAGAAAACCAAATGTCAAATTCAAAAAATTCAAAATCATGATATATATATATGTAAAAGAGTCAAGAATTTCAATTATAATTGTATATTCATGTTTCAAAAACATAAATAATATAAAAATTTTAATACATTATTTAAAAATCATTAAGCTTAAAAACACAATTGTTGAATGAAAAGATGAAACACAAAATACATTTGAATATAAGTGAATATACATATGAAATGAAGCTTTGATTCGGGGTGTGATCCTTTGGGGGTAGGGTTTAGGGTTTAGGGTTTTGGTTCACCCTTTGGTTCGCAAGGTTGGGGAGCGGGGGGCAATGTACCCTATCTGGCCCAAACTGTAAAAATTCTCGGGATGCCCAAACCCCCCCCCTCCTCCCTTTTTCTGCCGACTGGGCGGGTATTCTGAAATTTGTCTTTAGTTCATGCAGTTCCATACCCTGAGAAATGTGCTGTACTCGAGCTTTTTGTAGTTTGCTTGGCAGGCAAATCATAGACACATCGAGTCGGGTCGGGTGTCCAAAAACCGAATTCCCGAACAATGTCTGCCAGTTTATACATACATACATACATACATATACATACATACATACATATATACATACATACATATATAGTTCAGAATGATTCTGAAATTGTTGCAGTGACGAGGATCACTCAAAATACCCATCTTACATAAACCCTATTTTTATTATTTTGTTATTATTTTTCATATGAAAAATTCTCAACAAATTTTGATAACTATCGGTTTTCTTAGGTGGTTCTTTCAACTTGGTTATCATTATTTACTTATTTATAAATTATTATTTTATTTTATTTATTTTTTAAAAAAAGATAATGATAGTGGCTTGATTTGATGAAACCCTTTACTTACATAGATATGCATCATGAGGGATAAATTTAAAAAAATTATCCTATGTTAGGTGAGGTTTAACTATCTAACTGGCCAGTTCTCAAACAAGTGATTCTCACTCACTCAAGTGATGATAGTTTTCAGTCCAGATATAATAAGGGTTTAAACCCTAAACCCTAAACCCTAATGATTTTCAAGGTGAGAAACTTGTCTCAAAAGAATTGCTCTGAAAATTGCGCGCCCCAACATGGGTTAATACATAATTGGGTTCCAACAACAAATTAAATGCCTGTATGGGACACTAAATGTTGGTCTCGCAATAAAATATACTTGACAAGGGCAATACAAAAAATTGAACCAGCAACATTACAAAGCATAATAATATGTCCCCTTATGAAACCTAAGGCCCTTTTTGTTTGGAGGGCCTTATGAACATAAGGTCCTCCAAACAAAGGCCTTATGGAGGAGGAGCATAATGGCTCCTATGGATAGTTGTTCACCAAATGAACTAAATCCTCCCCTTGATACACTGAAGGTACCAGTGTGGGTGCTGCTGGTTCACCCTGGTCACCTGGTTTATGTATTTGGTAAAGATGATGAAACCCTGCCAAACTTCATAAAGAGAAAGCACCCAAGAAAGGGAGAGAACAAGAACTAGGGGCAAGGACCAAAGTCCATGCAAGCAAACAGCCCAAAAGAGGTCGGCCACAAGGAGGCAAGGGAACCACTAAGTATCCAAACCTCCACCAAAACCTCCACCAAAACCTTGAAGCATATCAACTAAAGAAAGGGGAGCTAAACCCGATAAAACTCCAAGCTTAGAAGAACCCTCACCAATAGTAACAACTCGCCTAGAGATGGAGGCGGTCTACATTCTTTGGAAAGCCATTAACATTCTTTGTTTATAAAATGAATGTAACATCGATAGAAGAGAGTTTTTGGTGCCTTTTGCTATCCACACCATGTTAGCACATCAATGAAGAAAGTTGTCAGACTGCTGGTGAAGACACCCAAAAACCTCTATGCCAAAAAAAAAAAACACATCCATTGGGTAACGGTTGTAATAAAGTCCTTCCTTCACATGAACCGTCACTTTTGCAGCCACCCCATGAGAAAGAGCTGCCCACATTACCAAGTTTGCTCAAGTGAGATCAACAGTGATGACATCAACCAATGTGCGAATGTCATCAACCAACAAAACAATGTTGACCCACCAATGAAAAAATTGAAAAGAAGGCAACGAAAGAACATGGGTTTGCTCCCATAAAACATGAAACCTTGCATCTTTTGCAATGGACGCAAAAGCATTTTGTATAGCATCATGGGATGTAGTTCTTTCCCCACCATGGGCTTCAATGGAGGAGGTGGATCTCCATGGGGTCTATTGGTTGGCCACAGATATGTGTTAAACCAAAAGCTAAAAGTTGAAGGAAGTTTAACTTGGTCCGCAACATAGGGGTCCACAGCATAGAGGAGAAGACATCTCAAGGCAAAAGAAAACATGGGATGACAAGGCAAATAGATAGCCAAGCTTCCATGCCAGGCCTTACATGGGAATGTGCCTAATGCGAGTTAGAAGACATGTCAAAAGTGATGCTAAAAAAGGAATGGTTATGTAATCTTTTTGAAATAGTTTTTTGAAATTGATTTGTTCCCCTTTTTGCAAGCTACCCAAATGGGTGTAAAACATGTTGTCACAATTGAGGGAAGAAACTCCCAATACAACTTCAAGTGTGCTTAGAAGGGGAACAAACCTGAATTGTTCACCCCAATGGCTTTCAATTAGAATAGACGCAAATCTTGACAAGTATTTAGAAGCAATGAGAAGCGTTCAACTCTTTAGTTAAGTTGTTGGCACAAATGGTTTCAGTAGAAATGAGGCATATCCTTCCATTATAAATCGGGAATGAAATTTGCTGACACACTAAAGGGACCTTTAGAGAATCAACAAAACTTGGGCCTAAAAGCCTTTCAAAAACCTGCATGAGGGTCAAATTGAAGGAAACAAGTTGGTGCCAAAAGCTTGGGAAGTGACGCACTCCCAACTCTTTAAAGGGCTCAAATGTGAGCCCAAGTAGAAAGCAGCGGAAAAGGAGGAGTCGGAGCACGCTCCTAGCTCACAACACTTTGAGGGGTAGAGGGGCGTGTTAGAGCTCCGGGATGGGACTAAGAAGAGTTGACAAGCTTTAGTCACTCACACGGGCCTGCACACAACCCACACAAAGTGGTTAGTGCAAAGTTGGAGCACCTTTGGTGCTAGGACGAGCCACGGGCTACACGGACACACAAGACTCACCACGGCTCGGACTTGGGGGAAGCCACCACCTTCCCCCTTATAGTATACTCTGCGACTCTCCACAGAGGCTACATCCAAATGGCTATTTTTCCCGGGACTCCCGAGTGGGAGTCCCGAAATCGCGCCAAATGGGACTCTCGGGACTTTGGAGCCCTATAACTTTGCGAGCAGACCTCGGATCGCGATGCGGTCTAAAGCAAAGTTGTAGGTCTCGTCGAGACCTTTCCAACGGTATGTCTCACGTTCTCTGCAGCTAAGTATTTCGGGTCGATTCCCGACTTTTAGTGGTCGGGAGTCAAAACTGGCAGACTCCCGGGAAT
>Ga0209611_10013069_pt1 | contig 11504 bp, 10 predicted proteins | sample S1TSphgellanicum_3_FD_187693 | JGI IMG/M metagenome (GOLD analysis project Ga0209611, IMG submission 187693) | Host-associated microbial communities from peat moss isolated from Minnesota, USA - S1T2_Fc - Sphagnum magellanicum MG (SPAdes) (version 2) | ecosystem: Host-associated > Plants > Peat...
ACGTTTCTGCTACGGTCTATGACCGCCGCTGAATTTTTGACGGAATTAACAGAATTAGAACCAAATTTACGGAATTTCTCTTGGGGATAATTCCGTCAAAAACATTCAGCTAAGCCGTCGCGGCGAGTTCTTTGTCGCGCGGGTCGCTCGTGCGCAGCGCCTTGACGAAGTTCTGGCCCATTTCCCAGACGGGGCCGGGAAATTTGCCGAGGTCGGCGACGACTTCATCGAGCGCCTTCACAAACCGGTCGATTTCCTTTTCGCCCACGACGAGCGGCGGCAGAATCTTCACGATGTCGGCGTTGTTCGCGGCGACCTGCGTCAGGATGCGGTGCTTGGTCAGCAACGGCGTGACGATCAGTTGCGGGAACATGCTCGAGTCGAGCGAATGAACGAGCTTCCAACCCATCTTGGGCATGAGGCCGCCTGGCTCGGCAAATTCGATGGCGCACATGAGGCCCTTCACGCGCACCTCCTTGATGATGTCGTATTTCTTTTGCAGCGCAGTCAATCCCTTCTCGAGATACGCGCCCATCCGCGCCGCGTTATCGATCAGGCCTTCGTCCTCCAGCACCGTCAGCGCCGCGAGACCGCAGGCGCAGGCAAGATTGTTACGTCCGAACGTCGTCGAGTGAACGATGCAGCGATCCATGCGCGAAAAGGTTTTCTGATAGATCGCACGGCGTGTGATGATGGCCGCCGCAGGCACGTAACCGCCGCTCAGCGCCTTGGCCAGCGTGAGGATGTCGGGCTCCAACCCCCAATGCTCGAAAGCGAACCATTTGCCGGTGCGCCCCAGGCCGGTCTGCACCTCGTCGCAAATGAAAAGCGTACCGTATTGGCGGCAGAGGTCCTGCGCGCGATTATAGTAGTCGTCCTTCGCAAACTTGACGCTCTTGCCCTGGACCAGTTCCACGATGAAAGCCGCCACGTCGCCCTTCTTCAACTCGTGTTCGAGCTCGGCCACATCACCCATCGTGACGGTTTCGCATCCGGGCACGAACGGTCCGAAGCCCTCGTGGAAAGCCGGGTTGCCCGTGACGGAAAGCGAGCCGTAACTGAGCCCATGGTAGGAATTTTTCAGCGAAAGAATCCGGGGACGGCGCGTGGCGCACTTCGCAAATTTCAACGCGCCCTCAACCGCCTCCGTTCCGCTGTTGCAAAGGAAAACGGAGTCGAGATGCGGTGCGCCCTGCTGCGCCAGCCGCTTCACCAGGCGCTCGGCGAGCAAGCCGCTCATCAAAGCGGAATCGAGTTGCACCATATTGGGCAGATTCAATTCCAGCACGTCGCGGATCGCCTGTTGCACCACGGGATGATTTCGTCCGATATTGAAGACGCCGAAGCCAGAAAGGAAATCGAGATAGTCCTTCCCGTCCATGTCGTAAAGATAGGCGCCCTCCGCGCGGGCATAGACGATGTCGAAACCGATCGTGCGCTGGACCTTGACCAGCGTCCGGTTCAGGTAGTGGTCATGCAGCTCGTAGTTTTCACCGAGGCGGGACGTGACCAGATCCTTGATATCAAGAGGCATCGCGAACTAAAGCATGTTTTACGCCCGAAAACAAGCTCCTGCGGAGGGCATCTCTTCATTCTTCAATCTGCGTCTTAAAACCCCGACTTCTAGTCGCGCACGACCCGCGTACCTGCCAGCCGATCATGGAAAGTCAGGCCGCGTGAGCTGAACAGCGCCATCAGAAAACCAAGAAAGCAGGGCAACGCCGAGAGATATTTTGCCGCGTAGCGTCCTGTCGCGCGCAGGAAACTCATCCGCTCGCCGTGTTCATCCGTGACCTTGATGCCCATCCAGCTCTTGCCGATCGTGGCCTGCGACCGCGAGCACTCCAAACCCGCGCCGTACAACCAGCCGAGTGCGATCGCCACGAGCCAGGCCAGTTGCCTGGTATTTCGCATCAACAATTCCCACTCCTGGTTGAGTGTCTCGTTATCGATGCGCTGCCACAGACGCGGCAGGTGAATCGCCAGCGCACCAAGGACGAAAAGTATGGCCACCGGCACGAACAGAATCGCGCAATCAATGAAGAAGGCGATCAAGCGCGGAAGAAAAGAAGCAGGCGTTAACTCGATTTCCGGTTTTGCCGGGGGAAGTATCTCCGGCTTTTCCACCACGGGCGAACTTGGCGGCAAGATTGGCGGTGTCGCGGGCTTTGCCTGGATCTCGACCGGCTCCGGTGCGGACGGCACCGGTGGCAACTCGCGTGAAGCGGGTACCGGCGGCAGCGAAGGCATGCGCGGCACGGAATTGCGGTCGACGTAATCGAGCACCTCGCCAAGCGGCAGCCATTCCTTCAGGCCCGGCGCATGGGCCAGATATTTCACGGTGAAGTCACCGCGGCTCAGACCGTCCTCGACCTGCTCGCGCGTGAACGGTCCCCAAGGCACGTTGTGCTTGAGGACAGTGATTCCCATCGCGGACATGCGGGTCGTGACTCTATTTCTTCTTCTGTTTCGCGAGCACGTTCGAGCGTGTCCGCAACCGCAGCGCGTTGAGGCGGATGAAGCCCGTCGCGTCGCCCTGGTTGTAGGCGCCCTGGTCGGCTTCCATCGTGGCAACGTCGGGATTGTAGAGCGACAGCTTGCTCTTGCGCCCCGCGACGATCAGGTTGCCCTTGTAGAGCTTCAACCGCACCGTGCCGGTGACATATTTCTGGCTTTCCTCGACCGCGGCCTGGAGAAACTCCCGCTCCGGCGCGAACCAGAAACCGTAGTAGACCAGTTCCGAATAGCGCGGGATGAGCGAGTCGCGCAGGTGCATGACTTCGCGATCGAGCGTGAGCGTTTCGAGCTGCCGATGCGCAAAGTGGAGGATCGCACCGCCCGGTGTTTCATACACGCCGCGCGATTTCATGCCGACGAAGCGGTTTTCGACCAGGTCGACCCGGCCGATGCCATGTTTACCGCCGAGCTTGTTGAGCGTGCGCAGCACATTGGCGGGACTCAGCTTTTTGCCATCAACCGCGACGCAATTCCCGGCCACGAATTCAAGTTCGACGTACTGCGGCTTGTCGGGCGCTTTCTCCGGCGAGACGCTCAGCTTGAACATGTCGGCGGGCGGCTCGACCCACGGGTCTTCGAGAATGCCGCTCTCGAAGCTGATGTGGAGCAGATTGCGGTCGGTGCTGTAGGGCTTGGCCGCGCTCACCGGGACCGCGATGCCCTTCGACTTGGCGTAAGCCATCAAATCGGTGCGACCCTTGAATTCCCAATCCCGCCATGGGGCGATGATTTTCAGGTCGGGCGCGAGCGCCGCGAAAGTCAGCTCGAAACGGACCTGATCATTACCCTTGCCGGTTGCGCCATGGGCCACGGCATCAGCGCCTTCCAGCCGCGCGATGTCGACCTGACGCTTGGCGATCAGAGGCCGAGCGATGCTCGTACCGAGAAAGTACTGATTTTCATAAAGTGCGTTGGCGCGGATCATCGGATAGATGAAATCGCTCGCGAATTCCTCGGTCAGGTCGTCGATATAACATTTCGACGCGCCGGTCTTGAGCGCCTTTTTGTCGAGGCCTTTCAGTTCCTCCTCCTGCCCAATGTCGGCGCAAAACGCGATGATCTCCGCGTCGTATTTGTCCTTCAGCCACGTCAGAATGATGGAGGTATCAAGTCCTCCCGAGTAAGCCACAACGATCTTCATGCGTAGTTTTTATCCGAACCACGCGCAAAGAACAGAAATACTTGATGTCGGGCAGCCACTTGAAAGGCTTCAACTAGGAATAGCAGGCGTGTTGGGCCCTCTGCTTCGTGCCGCAAAAACGCGCCTGAAATAAGTCCTGGAGGAACGGTCAACATAGATTATTTCGGTGACGCCCGGATCAGGATTCGCATTCCAGTACTTCTCCATTTTGTTCTTTGAAACGCTGGATAACGGAGTGGCAAGGGCCATGACAAACATGGTTGCCAAAGATAGTAATAGTCCTCCGGCAAAGAAGGCTGCGGGCAAATACCAATGAATGCCTGAGTCAATGCCAGCTTCTTTTGTGACATTCTCGAAATGGAACCAAACCTTGTCCAAAAAAGTGATTTCCTGGCCACGATAGTGGTGGCTGGTTTCCATCTCAGCTATCATTAAAATAAATCCAGTCAGGGCTATAACCATTCCCAGAAGAGATGGGATTAAATAGGGGCGCTGAAAGTCCCGTAGTCCTTGTTCATCCTCTTGATAGCCTGAAAGTTCTTCTAGATTAATGCTATCCATGCGTTCAAGTGCTTGTCTGAGAATTGAACGCCTTAATATTCAAATACGCGAGCTTTTCCACTCCAGCTTGCGCCAGCAGGCGAGTAGATAATCGACGGAGTACGCGCCGGGGCCGAAGATCAAAACCACCACGACCGTCGCCAGATAGGGGAAAGCCGTGTCGGCACAGAATTTGTCGGTATCGAAACTCAGGATGTCCTTCAGGCCATCCTGCTCCGTGGTGACGTAGGCGACGATAAAGTTGATCGTGAGGGGAATGCAGGTCAGCCGACTCAACAGACCAAAAGCCAGGAAAATGCCGCCGAATGTTTCGGTAAAAGAAACCAACCACGCATTCTCGACCGGAAAAGGAATGCCAAGGCTGGTGAAGTAGCCGATGGGCAGGCTGATGTTGAGCAGCTTGCCCACACCGGCCTGCATGAGTTCTATTCCAAAGACAAAACGCATGAAATAAAGCAGCGGCGATTGCGCGTGATTACCGATAAAAACGAGCCAGCCGTAGAGGAGATCGATGACGGCAAGAAGAGGGTTGGTGGATTTGGACATGTTGGTTTGATGAATGAAAGAAACGCTTTATTCCACGCAGTTGTAGCCGCGCTCGTCAGATCGTTGCAAGAACCACCGCCTTGCGGCGGCGGCTACGCAGCGCAAAACCAGCCGAAGGACGCCCATTGTGCGAACCAAGTCTGCAATGTCGCACCAAAATTCGCGTCGCCCTTCCGAAGTCGAAAAGCCCGCTCGCAAGCCGTCTGCAGGGTCTGTCCTTTTCGCAGGGCTGAGCAGATCAGATAGGCTTCAGGTTCCAGTCGCTTGTAGTAGACTGAATTTTCACTGCGATGCACCGCCAGGAAAATCTTCTCCGGCTTCGGCAGTTTCAACTTTTTCGTCGATTTGCGCTGAGCGCGTTCCGTGACGGCATTGCTCGCTTCGCCCCGCGGCTCCTCCCGACGTCGCACGGAAATAATGAAGTCGTCGACGGGATAATCGCAGGCCAGAAAGGTAATGTAGGGCTGGAACGCGAGCCGGAGCTTGGCCGGGTCGCCGCCATCGAGCAGCGCATCGATCTCCAGCGGCGCCAGCGCCTCGCCGTCAAAGGCGACGATGTGGGCCCACTCAAAACGCACCAGCTCCAGCGCCAGCTTGGGATTGGGCCTCATCCATTTCGGCTCCTTCGCGAGAAATTTTTCCATGCGATCGCCCAGGTCCCGCAGCGAAAATGTCCTCGAAGGATACTTTGAGAGATACGCAATCGACATCTTGTGGAAGCGATCGTTGCCGATCAGCGCACGCAGGCCGGGAAAATCCTCGTAGAGTGAATCGAGCAGCCGGAACCAATACTGCTTGTTGTAGATTTCAAGCCGATCAAATGAACTGAGCCGGTCATTCGGCTTGATGAAAGTCGCGGCGGCTTTGCGCGCCGATTTCCCATCCACCCATTTTGACTGCATCTGATGCCCCGACGTCAACGGCCGCATGATGCCCGTGGCAAACGCGCGCTGAATGGCGCGCAGGTCTTGGCCCGGCCCGGCGGCTTTACGCGGCGACCGGCTCATTCGCTAAGTCCTTACAGAATTTCCCGGCTTTCAGCGCCTCGCGATGCACCTCGTCGAACGAGGGAATCCGGTCGTCCCACTCGAGCAGGGTCGCCGTGGCGCCAGTGAGCTTGGTCGCGTGCGCGTACATTTTCCAAACCGGATCGAGCACGGGATGATCGTGGGTATCGAGAATGTATTTCTCAAACTTCGAGTGACCTGCGATGTGGATTTGCCCGACGCGATCATGCGGAATGTGGTTGAGGTAATCGTAAGGATTGAAATTGTGATTCTGCGAGGAGACGTAAATGTTGTTCACGTCGAGCAGAATGCCCGCGTCGGCCTTCTCGACCACCTCGCTGAGGAACTCCCACTCGGTCATTTCCGAAGCGTGAAACTCGGCGTAGCTGCTGACGTTCTCAACCAGGATGGGAACTTCGAGATAGTCGCGCACCTCGCGGATGCGTTGCGCCACATGCGTCGCGGCGGCGAACGTATAGGGCAACGGCAAAAGATCGTGAGTGTAGCGGCCGTCGACGCTGCCCCAGCAGAGATGATCGGAAAGCCACGGCGTATTCGTGCGCCTCACCAATCGCTTGAGCTTCTTGAGATGCTCGTAATTGAGGCCGTCGGTGGACCCGAGATACATCGCGACGCCATGCTGGACCACCCGGTATTGTTCGAGAATCTGGTCGAGCACATGCAACGGACGGCCCGCATCGACCATGAAGTTTTCCGAAATGATCTCGAACCAGCTTACGGTCGGCTTCTCCGAAAGAATGTGCTGGTAATGGGGAACGCGCAGGCCGATACCAATTCCGTAATTGGTGAAATTATTGAAGCGATTCGCGGGCATATCTGATGAAAGGATGAAGGTAGAAGTAAGAAGGAAGAAGTAAGAAGGAAGAAGCGGGAAAGATCGGAATCCGTCCCGTACTTCTTCCTTCCACCTTCGAACTTGTTCCTTTAGGTCGTGCCGTTGGTCTTGCAGCCGCCCTTGCCCTTGCAGGTATTCTGGCCTTTGCAACCGGCATCACCGGTCTTGCAACCGCCCTGGCCCTTACAGCTATTCTGGCCTTTGCAGTCGTGCTTGCCGGCGGTGGTATCATCGGCTACAGCCTGTCCCTTGGCGGAACTATATTGGTCGGGAGCGCCGCTCGTCGATGCGTGCAGGCGCGCCGCGGAACCGGCCATTAGCCCGGTAATGGCTATCGTTGCGAGCATGGTTTTGGTCGTTTGAAGGAGTCTTGGGTTTTTCATTTATCAGCCTTTCGTTTTCAGCGTTGGTTTGTTGATTCTGCTTTCGCCCGGCACCAGCCCGGCAAAATCTGTTGTTACTTTGTGAGAGGAAGTAGTTCGGGTTTTATTCCAAAAAATACTTCTTATTTCCAACAGGGTTCAGAAAGTCCTACGCACTGCCGTCTCAACCGGATGCGCCTTTCTCAAGAAAAGTTACTGGGATGGATTCTGATTGATAATGGTCTTCTGGCTGGGATCGTTGGACCAAATCGAGGTCTGGACGCCCCCGCCACCCTGGCTGCCACTTAAACTCGAGGACGACTGGCCGCTGTTGGAGTCGTAATCCGATACGGTGCTGCAACCGGCAAGCAGCAAAAGCGTGGCAACCAGAATAACCAAGCGCATGCCGTAGTTATGACAAACCACAGAGCGGACGCAAGCCGCGAAAATACCTGTCGTTAAATTTCCTCAATTTGCCAAAATCGCACCCTATGACCTCCGCCAATCTGGATCGGGACTACCTCTGGCACCCTTTCACGCAAATGCAGGACTGGAACGACTCGAAGCACACGCCCATTGTCATCGTGGAAGGCCGGGGTGCCGTGCTGCTGGCCGAGGATGGGAGAAAATATCTCGACGGAAATTCCTCCATCTGGACCAATCTCCACGGTCACCGCCGGCCGGAAATCGACCAGGCCATCCGGGACCAGCTCGACCGGATCGCCCACAGCTCCTTCCTCGGCCTGACCAATGACGTCGCCCCGCGTCTCGCCCGTGAACTCGTTGAGATAACCGGGCTTCGAGGCGCTAAGGTCTTCCTTTCCGACGACGGCTCAACCGCGATGGAAGCGGCGCTGAAGATGGTCCATCAAGCCCGGATTCAGCGGGGCGAAACGAAGCGGAAGGTCTTCGTCTCGCTGGCCAGCGGCTATCATGGCGACACCGTGGGCGCGATGAGCGCGGGCCATAGCCCGCTCTTTCATGCGGCCTACAAGCCCTTGCTCTTCGAGACCCGCGAAGTGATGAGTCCGGCCTGTTATCGTTGCCCCCATAATCGAGCCGAACCGGTGCGTGGCACGGATGCACGCAAGTCACGGCAATGCGATTGGGAATGTATCGGCGAGCTCACGACCGCGTTGGATGAACTCGGCGAAACGGCTTCCGCCTTCGTGCTCGAATCCCGTGTCCAGGGCGCGGCGGGCATGACCATGCATCCCCACGGCTATCTCGAAAAAGCCGCGAACGCCTGCCGGGAGCGCGGCATCTGGCTGGTGCTGGATGAAGTCATGACCGGCTTCGGACGCACTGGGGCGATGTTTGCGTTTCAACATGAAAAGCTGACCCCGGAGATCATCGCGCTGGCGAAGGGTCTCAGCGGAGGTTATCTGCCCGTGGCCGCGACTTTGGCCTCTCGCGAAATTTTCGACGCGTTTCTCGGCGATCATGGCGAGCTGAAAACATTCTTTCATGGTCACAGCTATACGGGCAACGCGCTCGGTTGTGCGGCTGCCCTGGCCAGCCTCAAAATTTTCGAAACCGAGAATACGCTGGGAAAGAATGTCTTGCTGAAGGAGGCCCTCGCCAAGTATGCCGCAAAATTCTGGGATCATCCCCACGTCGGCGATGTCCGGCAGGAGGGCCTCATCTGCGCCATCGAAATTGTCCGCGACTTCCAGACGCGCCAATCATTCCCCTTTGCCGAGCGAATCGGCCACCGCATCTGCGAAGCCGCGCGCAAGCATGGCCTGCTCACCCGGCCCGTCGGCGATGTGCTCATTCTCATGCCGCCCTACTGCGTCACGGAGAATCAAATCGCGCAAATGGTCGATGCGCTCCGGCTGGGACTTCATGAGGTGCTGCCGGTGTAGCCGCCGTCGTTAGACGGCGGATGGACTTGCGAAGTGCATTATCTTGCCCTCCGTGCTCTTACGAGCACGGCTACAAAACGGAACTAATTAACATTTCTTGCTGGCGCAAAACCGGCTACACTGCTCGATTGTGTCACGAAATAGTTCGCCGAAACGCCTGGTCGCCCTTGGAGCGGATGGAGCCGATATTCTCCACGAGCTCGGCGTGTGGCCGCAGGTCGTTGGTGTCACCGCGTTCTACAAGCCTCCGCCCGGCGCCGAACGCAAACCGCCCGTCAGCGGCTTCAGCTCGGGCAACATGGACGCGATCCTTCGGCTCGAACCCGATTTGGTTATCACTTCGACCGACGTGCAACATCAGCTTGCCTCCGACTTGATTCGCGCGGGCGTGAATGTCTGGGCCATCAACTCGCGCAACCTGGAGGAAATTTACAGCGCGATCCGCAATCTCGGCCAAATCGTGCGCAAGGCGGAGCGGGCGGAAGAAGTGGTCGCGCGCATGGAGCGAGCGTTGCAGCCCGTTCACGTCAATGGCTCGCATCGGCCCAAAGTCTACTTCGAGGAATGGCCCGATCCTTTGGTGACGGGCATCGGCTGGGTCTCGGAACTTATCGAACGGGCAGGCGGAGCCGATATTTTCGCCGAATTTCGCCATGAAAAGAAAGCTGCCGCGCGCGCTGTCGAACCGGAGGAAGTCATCATCCGCCGGCCGGAAATCATCTTTGCTTCGTGGTGCGGAAAGCCGGTGCAACCGGAGGACATTACCTCGCGACCGGGCTGGGACAAAATTCCCGCCATCCAGGCGGGACGTTTGGTGGAAATTCCCTCCGACGACATCCTGCAGGCAGGCCCCGGCCTTGTTCGGGGGTACGAGGTATTAAAGCGCGAGGTGGGCCGCGTGGCCAAGTCGTCGCCACAGGCTCGTCACAATTCGCGCGTTGCTCGATTACCCCGCCAAGCGGTATCCTCCCCTTCCCCCATGACCACGCCCGACCTTTCCGATCCCAAGCTTTTCATCAACCGCGAACTAAGCTGGCTGGCCTTCAATCGCCGCGTGCTGGAAGAAGCACAGGACCCGAGCCAGCCGTTGCTCGAACGCGTCCGCTTTCTCGGGATTGTCACTTCCAACCTGGACGAATTTTTCGAGGTGCGCGTGGCCGGCATCAAGCAGCAAATCGAACACGAGTCCGATGACGCCGGCCCCGACGGCATGAGCGCACGCCAGACGTTCGATGCCATCCGGGAAACCGTCCTGAAGATGATCGAGGATCAATATCTCCTCTGGAACAACGAGTTGCTGCCCGAACTTGGAAAGCACGGCGTTCATCTCCATGACTTTAAGGGCTTAAGCAAACACGACCAGACGTGGGCCACCCACTATTTCCGCGAGGAAGTCTTTCCCGTGCTCACCCCGCTGGCGGTTGATGCCAGCCATCCCTTTCCCCAACTGCAAAACAAGAGTCACAATCTTTTCCTTCGGCTGAAACGGCCCGAACGTCCGAATGAGACCCTCCACGCCGTCGTCGCCATCCCCCGCGTGCTGCCCCGCCTCGTGCGCATCCCGCATCCCAAGACCGACGAATGGCACTACATTCTCATCCAGAATTTGATCCAGAATCACGTTCACGATCTTTTTCCCGGCCTCGAAGTCGACCAGGTTTACGGATTCCGGATCACGCGCAACAGCGACCTCTACATTGATGAGGAAGAAGCCGAAAACCTGCTCCGCACCATTGAGGACGAACTTCGCAAGCGCGCGCGCGGCAATGCGGTGCGGCTTGAAATCGAACACGGTTGCCCGGCCGACATGCGCCGCGTGCTCCTCGATATTTTCAAGCTGACCGAGGATGACGTTTATCTCGTCAACGGCCCGCTCAACTTCCTGCACCTCATGCCGCTCGCCTCGATCGACGCGCTCGCCTCGCTCCGCGACAAGCCTTACGTGCCGATCGTTTCCAATGCCCTGCCCGCCGGTTGCGATTATTTCCGGATCCTCCGCGACAAGGACGTGCTCCTCCATCATCCCTACCAAAGTTTCGCCAGCGTGGTGGAATTCCTCGAACACGCCGCGTCCGATCCGGCGGTGCTCGCGATCAAGATGACGCTCTATCGCACCAGCGGCGACTCGCCCATCGTTCACTCCCTGATCCATGCCGCCGAATTGGGCAAACAGGTCACCGTCCTGGTCGAACTGCGCGCGCGTTTCGACGAGGCCAACAACATCCTCTGGGCGCGGCAGCTCGAGGAAGCCGGCGTGCATGTCGTCTATGGCCTGGTGGGACTCAAGACCCATTGCAAAGTGCTGATGGTCGTCCGCCGCGACGAGGATCGCCTGCGCCACTACCTCCATCTCGGCACCGGCAATTATCATCCCAGCACCGCCCGCTTTTACACCGACCTGAGCCTCTTCACCTCCAACCACGATTTGGGCGAGGAAGTCGGCATGCTCTTCAACACGCTGACCGGCCTGTCCGAATTCAAGGGCGTCAAGCAGCTCCTCGTCGCGCCGTTCCAGATGCACGACATGTTCCTGAAATTGATCCATCACGAGCGCGATCTCGCCAGACAGGGCAAGGAGGGCCGCATCATCGTGAAGCTTAATTCGCTCGTCGAAGAAAGCCTCATCGTCGCGCTCTACGAGGCCTC
>Ga0209611_10013070_pt1 | contig 11501 bp, 10 predicted proteins | sample S1TSphgellanicum_3_FD_187693 | JGI IMG/M metagenome (GOLD analysis project Ga0209611, IMG submission 187693) | Host-associated microbial communities from peat moss isolated from Minnesota, USA - S1T2_Fc - Sphagnum magellanicum MG (SPAdes) (version 2) | ecosystem: Host-associated > Plants > Peat...
ATATAATTCCCCCTTTTTTTTTGCAAAAAAAATTAAAATTCTAATGTATTATTTCGTGAGAATGGCGATCTTTTTTTGTTGTACAAATACTAATTTTAGTCTTTCCAAACACATTTTTGAAAATAAAAAAATTCACAACACAATTTCGAAAAATGGAAAAAAAAAATTAGCAATTGAAATTCTTCCTTTTATTTTTACAAAACAAGTTTTTATACATTTTGAAAGGAAAAAATCCATTTTGGTTTTGGTTGGGTCAGGAACTTACTTTGTAAACATTTTCACACACAAAAAAAAAGAGAAGTGGGTTATATATTTATTTACTATCTATAGCCAGGTTTATCCAATCAATTTAGTATCTTCATGGATGAATGTAATACCTGCATGGATGATGCCATTGTCTCAAGAAGAGAGAGTAGCTCTAGCTCTCATCCATTAAATGCATTAGTAAGTATTGTTCTTGAAGGTCATATTAAAATATCATTTGATTTTCTTTAAATTTTGATGTTGCTACCATCCATTTTATGAAATTCATTAATTGACGGAATGAGTGACTTGAATCAATGGTTCAATATTGATGTAAATATGAGCCTAATAAGCTTCTCATTATGATATTTAAATATATGTGTGTTTTTGTTAAAACAATTGGAATTGGAATTGTTGATTTGAAATGAAATCTAGCCCAAATCTCAAATTTAGTGAATTTTGAGCATTTGATTCATTAATGGATTCTAATATTCAATAATTTATGTTTGATTTCATAAGGGTTCAAAATTTCAAATGGGGTGTACAATTTACATCTAAATATTAATTTGAAAAGTTTTTTTTTTAAATCCAATATATCACCCATAGGGTTTATGGTTCCATAAAGTGAGATAAATTTGTTATTAAGGTCAATTTTTTAAAATTCCCAAATGATGCTATTTTAAGATTTTGCAAGATGATCATTTGTCAAATATTAAATATAGTTAAATTTGTTTAAAGGTCTATGTATTTTACCCATCTCTTTGATGAGATTGGTTCCTTTATGAAATCTATAAAAGTTTGCTAATTTTTGTCTTTGAATTAGGAAATAGAATAGGAATGAATGTCCTTAATCTCATTTTTCCATATCATATATCATCATTCAAAAGGAATTTAATGGGCAATAATAAGGAGCTAGAAAAACCTCAAACTAAATATGTACTGATATGATGTCATTAATGTCTATTGTGTAGATGTCCTTTTCAAATATGTATTGTGGAGATCTTGCTTTTCAAATGGAATTTGCAAAATTTTGAAGCACATAAATATTTTGAGAGTTTTTTACCTAAGTAATTTTGACATCTTTTCATATTTGACATTTGAATGTTTTTTTTTAAGGTCATCATGTCATATTATAATGATTTTTAAATATACTTCATCCACTATATTCCATTATACTAGTTGAAATGGTAATTCTTTTAGTCATGTATTCATCTTATTCAAATATCTAAGATTATTTTGATTCATTAAATATGGCTTGGTGTATTTTGTTGGCATTTGGTTTGGTCACAACCTTTTTGTTCAATTTGATTGTTGCATTATGTTTTTTCTTTGAATGTTGTTAGTGTTTTGCATCATGGTAATTTAGTTATTAATCTTCTTGTTATGTTTTGGTTTCTTTTTGTTCATTATAATGGTTAAGTTACCAATTTGTGGTTACATGCTAATAATTCATAACTTGCTCAAACAAGTTTGCATTGGGAAGAATTCAAAAGCTTTTGTTGGTCATATGTATCATGCATCAACTTTTACAATTGAAAATTTTGTCTCAAGGTTGAGAATAAATAAAACAAATATTTAGATTATTGAAGCATTCTCTATTATTTCCATTTGAGCCTTTATAAATTGTTGGAAGGATTGGGTTTCGAAGGAAAGTAATTTTGTATGGGGAAAAGTATATACATTTGTTGGGCACACTTAAGGCAATGCAAGAGATTGTAGCAATAGTTGTAGCAATGGCTACAAAAGATCTTTAGAATCAAAAGGATAAAATAATGGCTATTATCATTATGTATGTTAAAGATGATCTAATCCCTTATATTTCCTAATGATGTAGGACTAATGGAGAGTTGGAAGATCTTGAAGGATTTGTATGAATCCCACAACATTGCAAAAGCTTTTTATCTCAACAACAACCAATAGTCTTCGAAAGTTAGTATAGTAGGCCCAATTCATAATTTTGCCAAAAAATGTGAAGAAGATTATCACCCAACTTGTGAACATTGGAGAGGTGGCCCCTAGACCACATTGTGTTGGGCAAGTTATTCATCTACCTTGAAAGCTTTGTTCATGTAACCACAATTCACAATGAACTTCTAAGTTTTGATAAACTTGTAGGCAAGTTGTTGTTGCCAAAGCAACAACATGACTCACTCAATGAAAAGGTAGTTGAAATGAAAATTTATACATTCAAGCTAACAAAAAAACATGGGGAGTGGCCAAAATTGAAATTGAAACTAACAAGGATATTGGTGGATTGATCCAACTCCAAATTTCAAGGCAATCATTGTGGATGAAGATGTAAACATGGAGGATAACATGGTCATTTAGGACAAGGCAATGATTGTGGTGAACCAAACCAATGACTTTGTGAGTGCTCTAACTCCTTGAAGGAGATCCATGCCTTTGATCAAAGCAAGATTGTCAATACCGACATAAAGGAGGTCAAGATCGGTGAAGGTGCAAACAATAAAAAACTAAAAGTCTTTGAGGTGATTATGTTAGCATTCAACTTGCAAAAAAATCATGACATGAGTTGGTATCTACATTTTGGAGTTTTGACTCATGTCATTGGAAAATCAAGCCATTTCAATGAACTCTAAATTAAGATAGACCCAACTATTATTAAGTTTGCAAGTGGACAAAGACATGTAATTTGTGACAAAGGGGACATTGTATTCTCCCACAATGGAGCAATAAAATTAGTTAATGACATTCTTTATATGCCTAGTATCATCAAAAAATAAATTGTTTATTTGTGTTATTACAAACAAAGGTTGCATGGTGATTTTTGGACAAAAAAATATTGTTGGGCATAATAACAACCCAACCTTCAAAGCTTTTAGCAGGAGTCAAAGATCAAGTTAATTTGGCATATATAAGATGGAAATGTTGACAATTGACTACCCAATTTCAACTTGCATGAAGGAGCTTCAACTTCAAATATTTAGTATAAAAAAATGGGGCACTTACTCCATTGGCTACACGCCTTATCCACATATGGGAAGTCAAATGGCATGTTAATGATAACATCAACACCACAAATATGTAAACATTGTTAGAATAACAAACCCAAAAAAAAAGTTCCAAAACAAAACATTTGAAAGCAAAGTCAAAACGTGAATCGATCCATGTTTATTTGTGCAAGCCTTTACTTCACAACTCATTATTTGGGTCTAGGTGTTTTGTTGTGTTCACAAACGACTACAACATAAGTCGAAGACATATTTCATCAAAATTAAAAATGAGGTTTTTGAAAAAATCAAGATTTTTTTGAATGTAAAGAATGTAAAGATGACTATTAGCATGAAGATCAAAACACCTAGAATAAATAGAGGTGGCAAATTATTGTCAAACGATTATTTTTCTTTTTGTGAAGTTCATGGGATATGTAAAGAGTTTATCACATCTTATATGTCACACCAAAACAATGTAATTGAGAGAAATAATATGACTATTTTAGAGGAGTTTGAAGTATGTGTGTTGAAAGCAATTATCCACATGTTAGTTACAGAATGGAGTTGTTAACGTATCAACTTATTTGACAAATAGATCACCATTTATGTCAAATAGAGGTTTGTTTCCTAAACATGTGTACACATGAACCACTTAAGTTCAACCATTTGAAAGTCTTTAGTTATTTAACCTCTATATATGTTCCACATAAATATAGAAACAAATAAAGCCAAAATGAATGCCTTGCATGTTAATCAAATATGATGAACAATGTAATGCTTATTGGTGTTTTGACCAATGTTGTATCAAGAAAATGTCGACTCTAAACCCATGTGTGCACTAGGGTATAAATAACCCTACACATAGGTTATCAAAGTTATAATAAACACATCAAAATTGGATAAATATTTATGTTTTACAATTCAAAACCATGGCCATCATGACAACTTGTTGTTTTTTTCATTCATGTGAATGTTAAGGATTCAAATAAAAAATTTCATTTGATAAAATTTTAAGTTTAAATTTTGATTTAGGACCTTTGAAAGTGAACACCTATTGCATCAAAAGGAATCAAATTTGCAAAGGATTATCAAAATGATTCATATAATTGAAAAAACTAAATAAGGAAAAAAAAGAGATAAAGACCTATTAGCCACATTCAAAAAATATTTATACCTTAAAATATGTGGAATTTTAAAGCTTTAAAAATTCAAAGAACTTTCAAAATTGATCCAAAATTTAAATTTTTCAAAAGTCCTTTACCACATATAAATGGGGTATAATGTACATTATGTGTTTAAAAAAATTGTAGTTTATTATATAAGAAAACATAAAAAAATTAAATGAATTTTTTTGTTATGATTTGAAATTATTATCATTTTCAAAGATGAAAAATTAAGTTTAAAAAGAATCAACACACACTACTACTAAGGTGGGGTGCAATTTACTAACTTAAATCACTATGGAACTTTAAAAGTGAAATAATTTCATTGCATTATACTGACTTCACCTTAGTGAAAGTTATTTCATTATAATATCACTATGTAGACATCATGTTTCATTACTAGTTAACATAGTTCACTATTACAATTTGTTATAGTAAATAAGTTTATTTGTGTGTTTTTAAAAATATTCTTCCTATGCTACTTTGTGATGTACCCTATATTATTTTAAATTATTTTAATTATTATAACATATATTTTATGTTATTATAAATTATTATAAATTATTGTACCTTAAATTATTATATGTTAATTTACATTAAAATATTTTAACTAGTTTATTATAAGCTTTTAAATTATTTTAAATTAAATTATTGACCTAACTTTAGGCTATACCTTGGGTTATTTTATTTTAAATTAATATAATGTTATTTCAAGTTATATTTTAAGTTATTATAAATTATTTCATCTTAAGTATAATAATTTAAAATAAAAAATAATGACCTAAGGTAAAAATAATTTAGAATAAAAAATAATAACCTATGAAAAATAATTTTAAATACCTTACAATATAATAACTACCAATAGCTTATGATATTATAACATAGAATATCAAACAATAATTTATAATACAATAACCATTAATAACCATTAATACAATAATCATCAATAACCACCAATGGCTTACAACGGAATAAACACCATTGGCCATTAATATAATAGCCATTAATAACCATTAATAAGCACCAATATCCACCAATAGAATAGGCACTAATAACCATTAATATAATAATCATTAATAAGCACCAATATCCATTAATAAAATAGGCATCAATAACCATTAATATAATAATCATTAATAGGCACCAATATCCACCAATAAAATAGGCACCAATAGCCGTTAATATAACAACCATTAATAAGCACCAATATCCACCAATAAAATAGGCACCAATAGCCGTTAATATAATAACCATTAATAGGCACCAATATCCATCAATAAAATAGGCACCAATAACCATTAATATAATAACCATTAATAGGCACCAATATCCACCAATGGAATATCCATCGATAACCATTAATAAAGTAGCCACTAATATTCATTAATAAAATAACAACTAATAACCATTAATAGAATAACCACAAGTAGCCATTGATAGAATAACCACCAGTAGCCATTAATAGAATAGCCATAATAGCCATTAATAAAATAACGACAATAGTCATTAATGGAATAACCATTAATAACCATTAATGGAATAATCACCAATAATCATTAATAGAATAGCCATCATTAGCCATTAATAAAATAGCCACCACTAGCCATTAATAGAATAACCACCAATAGCCATTAATAAAATAGCCATCGATATCCATTAATAGAATAGCCAGCAATAGCCATTAATAGAATAGCCACCGATAGCCATTAATAGAATAGCCACCTATAGCCATTAATAGAATAGCCACCGATAGCCATTAATAGAATAGCCACCAATACCCATTAATAGAATAGCCACCGATACCCATTAATAGAATAGCCACCGATACCCATTAATAGAATAGCCACCAATAACCATTAATAGAATAACCACCAATATAATAACTACTAATGACCATTAATAAAATAACCACCAATAGGTATTAATAGAATAACCACCAATAATTATTAATAGAATAACCACTAAAAAACATTAATAGCCATAAATAGAATAAGTACCAATAGCCATTAATAACCACCAATAACACTAATAAAAGAACAACCAATAGCCATATATTAAAATTATTGAAGATTGCCAAAAAGAATCCAAGTTGAAATAATTTACAATAGACAAAAATAACTTAATATGAAATAATCTATAATAACCTAAAATTGTCAATAATAACACAAGGTGAAATAGCCTTCAATAGCCAAAAGTAACTTATAATAGTTGTAAGAGTTTAAACTGAAATAATTTATAATAGCCAAAAATAATATATAATATCCATTTTTTTTACAATATCTAAAAATAACCTAAGGTGAAATAAGCTAAAATAGTCAAAAATAACTTAAAATAACCAAAAGTAGCATAGGGTGAAATAACAAAAAATAACCAAAAGTAATTAAAAATAACCATAAATAGCTGTAAATAATGTAGGGTGAAATAATTCAAATTAATTAAAAATAATCATATCATAATTAAAAATAGCTTAACATAGGTAATATTATTATATCAACCAAAAAAAATCCATTTATGAAACTTTTTTTTCCCAAAAAAATGGTCATTGAAATGTTATTGAATAATGATATTCAACTTTTTTTTTTGTTCAAATGATTTTAAACTTTCAAAAGGAAATAAATGTAATTATGTACATTATTGAATTTTTTTAAAAAGTAAACTTGAATCATTTCATTTGAACAAATTTTCAATAAGATATGAATTTTCAAAGTTTATGTTTTTGTAATGTTTAAAATGAAGTATTTGATAAATAAAATGTAATGCAACATATTATCATAGCAAATGGGGTGGTTTGATGGTAAAGGTGTGTGATCCCATTCCAAAGTCCAGGGATCAAACCTCATGGGTGGTGTTATGTGTGGTTAACAATGGTATGTTGATTGAATGTTTTATTATCTAATTTTTAGAATAGGTGCCTAGGTTGATTACCTGGTTTACCTACCTAGGCTAGGTTTTTAACCTAGCCTAAATAATAGGCTTTAAAAATCATGAAATTATCGATAACATTATATATTAAATAATTAAAATTTAATTGATTTTCCATGTTGGTCAATTAATTAACTAACAAGTGAATGGTTTGATAAATTTGTATTTCACTTGAAAGCAACCTTGTTTCATTAGGTACTAGTGAAACAAGTCATTGTATGTAATAATTGGTCCTTGTTCACTAGGGGGTTAAACAATTTCACTACGTAAAAATGTCCAAATTCACTCAAAATCTAATGAAACCCAAAGTGAACTAGGACGCATTTCCTAGTAGTGACATTTTCAAATTTTCATATTTATTCAAATTTTATTCTAAAAAAAAACATGTCATGTACTCAAACAACTATAAACATTTATTATAATAATTTGCAACAAAAACTTATTCAAAAATTAATTTTTATGAAAGATTTTTTCTAGGCAAAAAGACATGTAGTCCTACTCTAAAGTAGCATAATTGGGTATATTGTTTGTAATCTAAAAGTGTAATTTTTTATTATTATTATGTGCATTTCCTTTGTGCCAATTATTTTCATGTTTGTTTGTGTTCTTTGTGTTTATAATGTCTTGTGTGTTCTTTGTGTTTGTGCTCTATTGAATGTTGAATCAACTTTAGATATTGATGCATTCAAGTTGTTGGACCCTTATGCAAATGAATTTCACATTATTGAATATAATAATTTGGTTGTTGAAGAGCTTGGGAACTTTATATTTTTAAAGTAAGTGTTGCAAGTTGAAGGTGTAACTAATGATGAGTGATGGACAAAAAAAAACTACATTTTAAAAACAACAATTGACATAGTTCCTCACCAACTAAAGTTTTTGGGTTATGTTTCACTTTGTAACAAAGTCATGAGTTTTTTTTAATGTTGAATGACAACATCACTAAAGTTGATGTGCAAGGAATGCAACCAATGAATTGTGTGACGTGTCACTTTTCCAAAAGCTTTGCAAGTTCTCATAGTTCAACCAAGTCCTAGAAAGGTTTTATAACTTACAACCTTGATCATGGTATCATGGCCATGAAGAAACATGTTACAAATGAACATGGCCTAGATTTGGTGAAGTACATGGCATACAAAAATGATTTAGAAGGTAAAGATGGTAGTAAATGACAAAAATGTAAGCAATATAAGGCATATGTCACACCTATAACCATCACTTGTGTTTTCAAAAATGTCAAGCCTTACAAAAACAATGTAACCCAATTTAGACGGGGTTCACTAAGGATCTTGTTTTGATGATTATTAAGGGCTATATGCCATTGTTTGTTGTGGATACCCCTTGGTTGAGGTGAATGATGTTTTGTCTTTGTGGTCAAATCCAATGTCCTTGTAAACTTGTTCATGAACACCTTCTTGTTATGCTATAGAAAACCATGGAAATTTATGTGCTTCTTGCCATTGGTCAATTGCAAATATGATAGCAATGTTTGATTTATGGATGTCAATGTTAAGCTATGACACTTTTGCCTTATCATCAATTTCATTACCCAAAGTTGAGTTCCTTGTCACATAATTATCGAATTATTTAAAACACTTGATACTTTTAGTGTTGCTTTGACATAACAAATGAAGGTTTTATTCGCTAAATTCAATTAGACAAATGAAGTCATTGTGTATGTCAAAGATGAAGAAGCCCATTTGAATTCTTTCATAATTACTTTCACTTTTGTTGTGTCACCTGAGCTTTTACAATTACTTAAACCATTTTTTGGTTTTCTTTTTGGTCATGTTATTTCAAATGCATGTTAATATGTTTTGAATGAAGCTAAAGTGGGTGTGGACATGAAAGAAGTAAGTTTAAAAGATGTGTACATTGTTCTCCAAAAAACAATTACTTAAACTAAAAGGTCTAGAAAAGGTAAACATGAATGGGATAAGGCTTGCCATGAAGCCAACATGTAGCACAAAAAAATCAAGTCCCTTATGAAAACACATTTTGTTTCCAAAGTAATTTTATTCCAATAAACCTTGGAGTATGTAAATACTATCAACATTTCCTACATTAGGTCCTAGGGAGGTCACTTCCATTTTATTACAAACGGCATGCAAAAACATATAAGGTGCAACTTATTGGATTTTTAAAAAATTATTTAAATGTAAATATGGTGTTGATAATATACCTAAAATATGTTTAAAATATGCCATCATTTGATAGCACATTGAAAAATATCATTTTGCCTCATGTGCTTCCTAAAATATACAAGGAGTGATTTCTTTAAGCATTATGTATAGTTCATTTTTATAGGCTAGGTTTCCCAATGGGCTTATGTGGGTGATTGTTCGAACAATAATTATAACCTTAAACCCAATTGTTCATCCAATACTTGAACTACTTTCAAGTGGGTTGTTTGGACTAGTAGATTCAACACAAAAAGTTATTAAAGGTCTTTTCAAAGCTGAATTATTTTTGTTTTGCAAGTTCCATGCGGAGAATGCATATGCATTTGATCTACTAATGTAGTGGTTTGTTAATGAATCCAAATTCCCAAATGTGGGGTTTTTGGCATGATAGATTTTGGGCATTTCAAGTTCACAAATCAAAATTGAGCAAATGTTTTTAGTGCAAGCGTGTTCATTAATTTGTAACAATGTTGTTTTAGGGTTGAAAATCTTGATAAACTCATAATGATTTATAAAAACTAACCAGTTAATGTATGAATTGATTGCAAGTTCATTAATGGAAATAAAATGGCAATTTTTGTGGCAAAAGAAACATTACTGGAAAAAAACGAACACATGTTTGAAAAGGCAGACTATTCTAAACAAAAAAAATCTTATATTTGAAGTTGTTAAATAGGTTGCATATGTACTTTGATCATTAACATAAATGCCCCCCATTTGCAACTATGTTTTCAACTTGTTTTCAACTATTAATTGAAGTTGAAAATGACAAATACAATTCCAAAATGTGTTTTTGCAACTATAACATATTTCTTGCAATTACGTACCCAAAAATTTGACAACAAGTTGAAAATATATTACACTATAGTTGAAAGCAACCAACATGTGTCAACACCATGGACACTGACCACTTTAATTGTAAACCTACTCACCATTATAATTGAAGGTCATTTTCAATTGTGGTCCATGTGTGAATGAACTTCATTTGTTGACATTGCATGGCATCATCCACTTACCATTATAGTTGAAGGTTTTTGTCAATACTAGATGGGATCCATTTGCTAATATTGCATGACATCATCAAACATATAGTTTTAAATTTAATTGTGTTACAATTCAATTGGGCAAAAGGTCAATCAATAATTAAGTGACATGTGGCACATCCATGTCCATAGGTTAAACCACTCCAACATTAAGCTAAACTAAGCTTAGATATAAACACTTAAACTTAGTCTAGACATTGACACCTAGCTTAAACCCAGGTTAAGCCTACACATAGGCACTTAAACTTGGTTTAAACATTGACACATAGGCTAGGATTATACATAAGATGTCATGGATGCCAATATTGGACATGGTCACACGATGAATGGAATTCATTCAAATGGATTTCCATCCTTGATTTTGTGGTCCATTCATAATTTATTCGTAGTTAACTTATAGTCCATTCATAATTAACTTGTAATTTGTTCTTATATAACTTGTAGTTATTTGCTAATTCATTCTTATATAACTTTTAATTAATTCATAATTCACTCCCAAGTTTTTCTAATCCACTATTAATTAAATCTTAATTGATTTATAGTTAACTTTTGATTCACTTTTAGTTGAATCATAATTAATTCATAGTTATTTTGTAGTTAGGAAGTTTCTTAAAAAATTCCTTGGTCAGTGGGCACATGTAAACCTCAATGGAAACTTCTTTAAATTAAGTCCCCACATGGATGTAAATAGAGGTAGGACTCTTCATTACGTTCAATCTATTCAACACTAGTTTAAAGTACAAATTTACATCATAATTTTGATTTTTTATTTTCATGTTTGTGCTTTCTTACTTCATTGCAATAAATCTATATTTATGTTTTGCTTTTACACACTTTCTATTTTTTATTTTAGTTTTTGTGTTCTTGTCTTAATTCATCTGTTTTGTGTTTTGGACTTAAATTTAAACCTATCCTTTCATCGTCTATTTTGGTAATTTTCATGCCTATGACATAGGTCACCTAAGTTAGGTTATGTGGCATTTAAGTTAAGTT
>Ga0209611_10013071_pt1 | contig 11498 bp, 8 predicted proteins | sample S1TSphgellanicum_3_FD_187693 | JGI IMG/M metagenome (GOLD analysis project Ga0209611, IMG submission 187693) | Host-associated microbial communities from peat moss isolated from Minnesota, USA - S1T2_Fc - Sphagnum magellanicum MG (SPAdes) (version 2) | ecosystem: Host-associated > Plants > Peat...
ATTTTTCAGACCTTGGTGGACGTTGTCATTATCTATTTGATTCATACAATTTGGTGTAACATGTTTTAACGACAACAGCGCATGCAACAATAGTTGCCCCTCAAGACAAGGCATGATCCTACCTAGAGCAAACGCCAAGAGATGATTTTATTCGTTTAGTCATCAAAACTTGAAGTTATCTTCATCCTCGTTTTGATTCCTTTTTTATTTCTTGTGTGCATGCCAATATAACTTGCCATTAATAGACCTTTTTGGTATCTTCAATGTTTATATCTTATTATAGGCAATGAATGTCAATAGCCTTCCAGCGTGCACAAACCATCGTAATTTTTTAATGAGCTACCACGCTTAATCATAATTCTTTGTCTTTTCCACACATACCAACTAGTGCACCTCCATCACTAGTTGATTTGTGGCAAAGGATGCCCTTTTAACATTAGGTATTCTACTTCATTACTACTATTTTGATTGTTTTCGTTTTTTTGTGTGTGTTTACATTTGCTTTGACATGCCTTGTACTTATTATTGATGGGTTTCATGAAAAACTTGGAAAACAACTAGTAGTTCATGTTAGGTTATTTGATTAATTTTTAAATTTTTGAAATTTGCAATTTAAGGTCAATTATGAAATGATGATATAATTGTTTTTCTATATGGCTATTTTAAAAAATTGAAAACTATGGTTATATACTAAAATTGAATATTTATGTTTTGAAAATCATGATTATGAATTTTAAAAACCACCTTGATAACCATTGGGGTTTGCTTTAGTTTCTAATAACCACCCAACATTAGTTGAACCTACCATATAGGGGATAGTCACTACATGATGAGTTTCTTGTAATTTTGTTTGGAACAATTGTTTGAGAACTCAACATAGCTAGCTAGTGCTTATGTGGCCTTTAGTTTGTATTGAACATATTAGTTATGTATTGAGGATAAATGTGGGGAACCAAATTGTGAAGGATTGAACACCAATACCACCTAGTAAAAGAAATCTATCGTTATTAAAAAACTTTTAGGAAACCAAATTTGTTTTGAAATTTAATCATTTTGATTGATATTGGTCAATGATTGATGAAAGATTTCATGAAAGGTTAATTAACACCTTTATTATATCTAGATTAATTGAACAACAAGTACTATCAACATACGTTTGTATTATGATGAAAACAAACCAAATAAAGAAAAATGATACAATGTGAACTCATTTGTTTCATAAATAATTTTTTTACATCTATTTATTAATTCAAATCATATTTTAAATATGTGCAAAACACATTTGACAACATGATGTAATTACAATCTTAAATTTCATTTTGTAGTTCTATAATCAACAACTAATCTTTAAACTTAATTTAAATGTAAAATTTAAAAAAATTTAAACCAAAGGGTTTGAAATAACCAAATCAATTTTTTCAGTAGATATATGTTTAATTTAACCTTCATCTAAAAGGACCATTGCCAAAAAAATTGATTAACAATTTCCTACCTTCAAAAATTCTAAATAAACTAGTTTCAAATGAAATTGTTCACTAGAATTATATTTTTTCTAATGACATTTGAATATATATATAAAAGTTAAAAATAAATAATTATATTTTCAGATGCTTATTTATTCTCTAAATTTTCTTTCTTTTTAGTATTTTCCTCCAAAGTAATAAATATATGTTTTATTTTGACCTAATGTCAATTTTATAAAATTGTAAGGCAATAATGATGACTAATTATTTCCATGTTTCACATTTATTACCTTGCAAGGTTTTGCCTTACACCTTTCAAATCTTTTTAAAATTATGATACCATTTGCCAAGGAATGTTTTAAATATTTTAACGTTGTCATTTTTGTTAATTTTCCTCAAAGGATGTGTGCTCATGCTTATAATGCAGATTGCAAAAATTATTTATTTTCCTCATTTGCCAATGTGCAATATATCCACATATCCTATTTCTTCTTACATCCAAAAGGTAAACATATTGTATAGTGAGCCATGAATGACTTGCTTGTGAACATTGGATGCTACTTGTGCTACAAAGCTTTTTGGGTGTGTGCTTCCTTGTTGTGTTGAAGAAGGACATGTCACATGATACAACAACTTGATTAGAATTATAGATAGGCATTTGATATGCCAATATGTTCAAAAGAAATACTAGAACCTTTAGATTTGATGCCGAACTTGCAAGATCCATTTTGCAAGATTGATAGATGGTCATAAATAAATATTTCTATATAGTTGGTTTCCCTAGCATTGAAGGAATAGTGAAATATGGTCATTTGTTTGCACTTTGTTGTGAAATGTCTCATATGATGAAAAATAACAAAGACTTGTTAAGATTAACACTATCCAATAACTACAATGCAAGTTTTGTTTTATCCAATTTTGCAATTGCAAAAGTTTCACAAATTTTTTTATAAAAATGTACGCTAAATTTTATTTTATTTTCTAATTCTTTTTGTATCCACAACATGAAAATTCATTGAAAAAAAAACGTTGCTACAATGAAATCGTTTCAAGGTATTGTGGGGAGCAACTTAGGCAGCATGGCCTCACCATAGGGCCGTATTTTTGGATAGCGCACAAGGCCACTTCCACAAGAAGTTTATTATGTTTGAATACACATAGAATTTATGAGGTTTTTGCTAGGCTTTCATCTTTTAACACATAATTTTATATGCCTATGTAAATTGTGGCACAAGAAACTTTTTTGAAACAACATGAGAGAGACCACAAGAGGGGGGGGGAGTATATGCTTATGGAGGCCTCATAATGGACCATCTATTCCATATTGCTATGGCAATTAACACATGAATTGTTACTAAATGGTGGTTCTTTGATTGCATCCTTTTTATTTTTCATGATGTCTTGTGGCACAAGTTGTTAGGAAGCAATACAACATTATTTGAAACATTTGTCTTTATGGTGGTTTTTATTTAGTTAAAAATTGTAAAGGAATCTTCATAATCTAGGATTCTAATTGGGCAAATTGGAAGGAAAAACTTGAAAGGTTTGTTGCTTTGATGATGTTTGTGCGCATTGGGTCTTTCACATTATGGATGGACATTCCCATTTACACAACCGATTTATTCCTTTCACCCAATTAAAAAAGAAAGGACACTTGGATCCTACAGATTTTGTAAGACTAGTGTGAGTGTTTTTGTTTGATAGGGTTCTTATGTTTCCTTTTTGTTGCTGGCTCTTGTATTTTCTTGGTTAACTTTTTTGAACTACACATTTGCTTTCTAGCTTGGGGCTTGTTTGCTTATTTGTTTGATTTTGTCCTTTTACCACCATAAAGCCAAATACTTGAAAACTTTTGGGAATGGGTTCATGTTTCATTGTTCTTTTTCCATTTTATTATTCAATCAAATTTTGCATCTATCTTTGGAAAAATGTGTATACAGGTGAAAACACATCAAGGGTGAACCACTTTTCACCAAAAAAATGGTATATAACAAATATTATAATATGTAGTAAACTAAAATTTTGATAGTGTCTTTTGGTTATCCTAAACATAAGAAAAATAAATAAATTTGCATGACAACATTTTGGAATTTAAAGTTCATTTTGAATCAAAACTAATCTTGATCCAATAGTTAGATCAAAAGGATTAGATAAAATTAATGTACACACATTATATAACTGACAATTTTTCAATGGCCATAGGGCTTCGTGACTCATGAAACATTACCAAATAAAAAAAATTTGAAAAAAATGTAATATCCATCTATAAAATCTCCTCCTCTTTGATATGATAATGATTTTTTTCCTAAAGATAAGATATTATTATATATTTATTGGTCAAAAATGCAAAAAACACACATTTTTTGATGAAATTTCATCCAAAAACTTTAAATATTTAAATGGTCCTAGATTTAATTCATGTATATCAATATCATAGACCATAAAAAAGTTCACCCAAAAATTCCATTTACAACCCTATTTTTGAAACATATATGCAATTTTTTCAAACTCTATGACATGTATTATATTGTCACAAATATATTCTATATATTCAAGTTTTTCATTGATTGTTGAATTTTTAAAAATAATTGCAAAAAGATTGTACTTGTGATTACAGTTTTTGAGGGGCTTAGTGTGTTTTCACCCATACATTAATTCTGATGTTCCATACATTATTGGTGATCAACGGCTTGAGAACCTATCCCTTGAATCCCTCTTGTTGATTGAATGAATATGTTGTTTTGGACAAATAGGATTTAATGAACTAGTGCATTCCATCTTGCATGAAGGCTTGTAATATGAACAAACCCGAAGGGCAACATCACAAGGAACATATGAAACTCATCTGAAAAATAATTGGACAGTGACATGACACAATCGATAATCAGAAATACTGACTAGGAGGCAAGCCCCATCCCACCAACCCAAGTTTAGAGCTTGCCAAGCAATGTGGGCATCTCTTGAAGATTTACATCATTGAACTTTCCATGTTTCATGGTCCCTACATTCTTGTCTGCAACTATTACCCCAAGATTTGATTGCACCACATGTATCACCAAACAGTGACAGGAAAAGAAGTCTTCCCATTAAAAATCAGGATATATTTCACATAACTCTAACATAATAATGAGTAATAATGAAATGGTTCAAATATCTATCGTCTCTGTGGAACTCAAAATGTGTCATAGAATCATCTGTATTGGGATATGGACACAGTATGTGCATAACAACTGGCCTTTGTAAGTTGGAACTTCACGTGTGCCAAGATCCTGAGTGCTGAGGACAGGAAAACACTGAACTTTGATTTCTGAATGACTATGGAGGGCTCTATGTATCATACCCATTTTCCCGAGTATAACTGTCAATTTGAGTGAAGACTCCCAAGGAAAACTTGGGTGGCTTGGAATTTGAAGCACATAGGGTACATTTTATTGTGTTGTTCAACTCAGTATTGAATAGAAAAAAAACAGATTGTCAACATATTGAAAAACAATGAAAGTCTCAGTTGGGAACTGGTAATATTGTGGTCAACAAGTTTGCAGTTGAAGGGGGCCAGAGTGAAAGCATGTTGTGATTGGTTAAATAAAGCGAGATCTTTTGAACCTTCTCTCTGTGCAAAATCGGCATACCAGACACACAATGAGTAACAACACCACTGCACAAGCAACTGCTATACCAATGTACATTCCAGTTTTTGAAGTTGATTTAGAGCTCGTCTTAGTTGTTCCGGTACTACTAGTCGGCCCTGCCATACAAACCACAGTGAACCTTCTCTCTGTGATTTTTGAAAGTAAGAAACTCTTCTGGGCAACTTATAAGCAAATACCTCTTCTTCCAATATATTGTATGACTCAATACCATATGCAGACAACGTATTTCAAGTAAAGAAAAAGATTAGATAAAGCTGATAGTTCCATCTGTTTGCTAGGGAATTATCTTTTGATTCCTTTTAGGGAAACCCCTTGGTAACACTAAATCGATCTTATGTAATACTTATTGGCGCTGTAAGGTGCTAGTAATCTTGATCAATATGCCAATTTATCTAATTCTTTTGATCTAGGTCTTTGAAGATGTCGATGTTGTTACTGAGGCTCTCATAAGATTTTGGTATGTCATCAAGAGGAATAAATAAAGAAGCGCCACAATATTGGCTGAATCTTTCAGGGGCAAAATTTTACACATTTTCAGCACTTGTTTGTATGCACATTTTCTCTTTTAGAAGCAGACTAAGTGGATGATCATATTCAGTTCAGGACCAGAACTTGTTAAACACTGCAAGATTTTTAAGCTCAGGGCATAACTTATACGACTGACAAATAGAACCACATATGAGTGAGGAAAATCAGTCACCTCCATTTGTTGCATTTCGTGCAGGGGGTGTCGGTGCAGCTGGAACGGGAGTACCTGTTGAAGAGCATTCAGTTTAAGCAACTTAGAAGGACTCCACTAGTGAGAGAATATTCTAGACATCACCACATTCGAGGGAGAAGGCTGCATCGACCATTCCTCTACCACATGTGTATATCCGGTTAACATCTTCATCACAGGCGGCAATTTTTTCTTTTATATATATTAGTTTAGTGATAAATACCATTTTGTTGCCACTCATGAACCTGTCAAAGTAAAACTTCAAATGGATGTCTATAAAAACAAACCGCAAGGAAGCTGGAGGAATGAATAGTACATACTTGAAGGAGCAGTCTGCAATAGAGCTCTACCAACTCGGACCATCGTTTTCTTCGAGTTCAAGGCATCGACTGCAATCACCATGATACCCACGCTTCCACATCATCAAACAAATGTTTTTAGGACATAGTGCTCAAAAGGTACATGATCAAAGATGTTGATATTGCAAATAGAAAATCAATCCACGAACACACAGACAAGGTGTGAAGTTTCCTAAAGGATTGATGGAGCAAAATAGATGCGAGCAGTATGTACACGGTCTGGAGAAGGTTCACTTGACTCCAAAACTTCAACAAGTTGCAAGGAGAGTCATAGTAAATGCTTCAACTCTGGAAGCTAACACCAAAAATCCAAAATCTGCTGTTACACCTAGGGTCGTATCTCTGAAGCTTCAAAAACAGATTTACAAAACGAAAACAGTCATCAATAGAGCGTAAGACATTCTGGCAGAAGTGTAACATACCCGCGACAGTAGAGGATACCAGCAGGGTGAGCACGACAAGCAGCAAGGTCGTCGGTGCTAGACAGCCTCCAAACACACTACACCTTGCCATCGATGTCTGCTTAAAGTGCGCAGTAATGGAAATTGAAATATCCAAGACACTAGTCCTGTAGTGTTGTCGTGAACATTCGTGTTCCAGCAAGTCTTCCGGCAGCTCTCCTTCTACAACTGCAATGTCACCACTCCCAAAGCGTCAAAGGCTGCTACACGCGTACCTCCAACACTACGAAAATATGTACACTTGTGAAAAGATTTCTTGGTATAACGAAAGGAAAATTTGGACGAGCACTAATGATGAGAAGTGGAAGCAGACGTTGATAGGAAAAATAGCAGGCGCTTATTCTGTCGAGTCACGAAGGCAGGATTCATGAAGGCAGAAGATCCCAGTGTCTGTTTTACTGGCGAATTTTCGCCAAATTCGTCCTAAAAAATATGATTTCGACTACACAAAAGATTTTTCATGAAAAAAATGACCCAAATTCGCCGGCTTTTGAAGAATTTCTTTTCAAATCGCCAGATTTTCATGAAAAGTTCCACTAGTAGCCAAGAATATAGAAGGATTCTGTTTCTTTTCTACTTCCATTTCGAGTATGTAGCCAAATTTGGCTAAATTATTTTGTGAATTACCGCCACTTTGGCTACGTCACAAAATCCTTAAAGAAGATCCCCCTCTTCCTTTTTTCGGACGACGAGCAAGATCCCCTTTGACCTCTTACACGAAACGTGAGAGTGTGACATGGTTGTCATTAGTGAGCTCGATGATGATTCAGCCTTCGGTTCATAACGACTTTACACCATTACAACTTGTAGATTGGCGACCTCGCAGACGAGAAACTATTCTCATGGATGTCTCATCAATACTAGGGCATAGAGAAAGCTACTATCTATGTTGATGTGTTCGGAAGACTTTATCGCCGCGTGAAAGTTCACCACCCGAATCTCCGTTCTAAGTTTTGCCGATTATAGACGACTGCGGTGTTATCCAGAAGCGCGCTAAAATTAATCGTAGGCCCGGTCCCATGATGTGCACGGCCTCTCTGCGCATGAACATCCACATCACATCTACGACTTCCCATGCCTGTCACTGATAATCAGCAGTTTTTGGTCCAAATAATTTCAAATATTCTCTTACTTCAAACAATGGTTCCAGCAACCCCAGTTTGATTGTTTTCAGAATTTCGACAGTTTTCGACTAAATGTACAAGTTTCAGCTTATGTGTTTCCATTTCACTTGTTTCAGTTTTGCAGCCAATAGAGGGTTCCTAGGGCATGGCAAATATTGTGTTTCTTTTTTTGTTTAGGGAGGACAAGGGCTTGGAGAGTTTTCTTCCTTTTGAAGAGCATTTTCTGTATAGGGGAAGTATAACTAGTGTCGTAAAAACCTGGCACGAATTCTCACTCTATTGGGAGGCGACATTACCAATCATAATAATTCCTCTGTTGAGAGGAGGCACTTTCTGTTGTTAGGGGGCAGGCATTTCCTTCTCCAAATGCCTGCATTTATTTTTTTAGTTTTTCAGAAGGATATCAGCCAGGTATAAATTCAAAAAAGTTATCTGTGGTACCCAAAGGGTACCCATCTGGTACCCGCTAATTATAGCAGTAATTTTTTAAAAAATATTGCAACAGGTAAAGCCCTCGGGCAGGGGCATTCCCAAAATACCAGCCTGTGGCCCTCAGCCTGAGGGGAAATTAATTTTGGGTATGCCCCCATCCTGGGGCTTTTTACCTTACACTAGCGTGGGAATCCCCTATAAGATTATCCTACAAGAAAATCCTACAAGAAAATCCCTGTAAAGCCCCAATTCTGCGAGTTCGGTTAGGCGCCCTCCACATACACTGAAACAAATTTCTACCAGTTCTTTATGAAAGGGGCCAAGAGAGCGCGTCTCAGGAGAAAAAGGACAAGTACAGTAAGGTCTTTTCCTTTGTCTTTGACCCACACCAAAAAAGTGTTCAGCAACTCACAGAAATTTGGCCATTCACATGCAAACCTTTTGCCATTCAGGTAAAAAAAAACCTTTGTACTTTTGTGCTCAGCAAGGCCTGCTCTGGCAAGTCTCCCCTGATTTTGGGGCCTATGCCCTCAGCTGTAAAAATTAGGGGAGGACCCTCAGGAACAGATGTTCCCTTATGAATAAGGCCCCATTTTTCTACACTAGACAGCCAGGGCTTTATACAGAATACAGTCTAAGCCCTGCTATGTTGATGTAAGTCTAAAGACAAAGCCCTCAAATGTTTTTTTAAAATCTAAAAACAGAGATGCAGTTGCAACTTGCAAGCCAGAATGATTGGAGGGCTCATCCTTTTGGCAGTAGATTATGTATTCTCATCCTCCTTTCCCGGTTTTTAAAAGCTACCCTGCCTTCCCCAGGTACTTCCATGCAAGCCTCCCATGCACGCCGAATCTTTCGGTGTCTTTATTCATCCAGGTCTTTATCCCAGTAAAGCCCTTTGAGGAGGGACTTACTAAAATGCAGGACCCGCTCAGCTCACACCTGCGTGGGGCCTAATTCTTGTAATCCCCTCATATTTGGACTTTACTTCAGTGATAATGTAGATATAGCAGGGTGTCATTGCAAGGAGATGGACAATCAGAGCCTTCTAAAACATTGAGCAGAATGAATTAATGAAATCTGCTTGTTTACATCAAATGAACACATTGATTAAAGTGTGCCCTCTTATTGCAAGCCGTTGTCAAGCGTCTGCAATCTGAATATTACATATTTGCATCTGTTGCGATCAATTATTGAATGAAGAACTGAGTTTCGGACATCCACAATGGCCGCAAGGTCATGGGAGGAAAGAAACGCGCTTTTTAATCAACTGAAGATGACTTTCCTGGTTGCAAGCAGAAAGTTAGCTGCTTCTTTTATGGGGTAATGGGTCGTTTCAAAATGTTTCAAATGAAAGCAAGAAGGTATTAGGCTAGCCTTGCCCATGTGATTGTGATCTATGAGCACCAGCAAGCAGTGGTTTTTTTCTGGCTAATTTTAGCCATTTTGCGAAAAAAATTAGGCCTGGAAAACATCATCCAATGGATTTTTTGAAAAAATTCCATAAAATTCGCCACTTTTTTAGCACTCTTTAAAAAAAGAAGATTTAGGCAGATTTCTAGCTTCCTTCCTAAATAATAGCCACATTTAGATAATAAGTTCTAGCAGGTGGCCACCATATAATAGGATTGTTAATTTTTTCTACATTTTTATTTGTCTTGTAGCCACATTCAGCTAAATCCTATTATGGCTTGCGGCCACTTTGGGTGAGACATGAGAAAACTGAAAAAAAGAACCCTGTCAGCAACTAGTTGTATTTCATTGCTAGGTCATATAAGATGTTGCCTACCTGAGGGCCTTCCTACAGGTAGGTTACTCCACTGGCCAACCTAGTTATAGTAAGGCTCACTCTATCATTGAACAATGAAGTGGGTGTTTTAGAGGTTGTACTTGAGGACAGACCATGTGGGCGCATAAGTCAACAAACCTAGTTATAATATGATCTATAAAACCGTGTCCTATAACGTCCACTCTCCACTGCCAGATTGTGGTTGGATGTTCCCTAGATGAACAATTGCGCACTGGATGTTGGACTACATGTAGTTGTAAAAAATAGCTTGCAAACAAGCTAAGGATGGAAGTGCTGTGCAGGAACATTCAACCACACCAAAAGTGCATCCAGTAGATGGCAGCCTGCCTGTCCCACCTAAGAAAGAGCCTGAAAAAGTGCTTAAATAAGACATCCAAACCAGTCACATGGCACCCTGGAAAGTCATGCCCAGTCCACAACTCCCTTTCACACCCAGTTGGCCCCTTGTTTGTTTACTTGTGCCTTCTTTGATGTTATCCACAAAATGCCAAAACGTCGTAACCCAAATGACAAAATTCAACATGGGACTCACAAAATAAGAGCATCCCCAGTTAATGCCCAAACGATTAAAAAAATTAAAAAGGAGTGTGCTTGGTAAGTGACCACGCCAAAAAGATTTCTCACATCCACGTTTATTTATTTACTTTTTTGCAACCTCGCCCATAAACCTAGAACTTATACTGCAAATAGGTGGGAGACAAGTAATAGCAAACCACCTGGACCAATCATTATGATTGACCAATAAAAAATAAGGGACCAACAGTGAGATCATATTTATTACTCTTTTTTGGCAAGTGCACAACTTTGTTTTGCATTTTATCAACCTTAGCAAACTGTGCAAAAATGCTGAGCCAAACCAGCATGTTTTGACTTTTCTTGAACATTCAATTTTAATGTTTAAGCTCTCGTAAAGCATGGAAACTTTAAGAGCATTTCCATTGTAAACTTGCAAGCTCACCTTGTTAAAGTCAAGTTGTTGAGTTTGCAGGTCAAACCATGTTGGAGGAGTGCCATTCCCCATTGCGATCATTGCTACATTGTCTTGTTGCTCCAAAAAGCTTGTGGGGAAAACGTGTGAAAAAAGAAAAAAAATAGACAAAGATTGCAAGAGAGACACTTTGCAATAAAGGAGAAAGATGAAAAAGTTTTGTTAGCTAGAAAATTTACACAACGATGCACTAGTTGTGTCTTCTTCGCTTTGTTGTTAATTGAAGCTTCTTGCATGTTGCAAGATGGGCACATTGCTTCCCATCTTTAGAACACCATCACTCATAAGTTTCCTTTGCACACAATTTCTATCATCTCTGGGAATTTTGTGGCACATTGTAACATGGCAATGTTTGTCAACTATATCAAGGTAGCTACTTTTTGTCATCATTAAAGCAAAATCTAACAACCATTTCAAATGTTTTAGACTCTTTTGACATGTCTTTAGCTTGCACATGCAAACTCATATTAGATGACTTCTTAGGTGAATCCTC
>Ga0209611_10013074_pt1 | contig 11495 bp, 6 predicted proteins | sample S1TSphgellanicum_3_FD_187693 | JGI IMG/M metagenome (GOLD analysis project Ga0209611, IMG submission 187693) | Host-associated microbial communities from peat moss isolated from Minnesota, USA - S1T2_Fc - Sphagnum magellanicum MG (SPAdes) (version 2) | ecosystem: Host-associated > Plants > Peat...
ACTGACCCGAAGAGCACCAAGTATCGGTGAAGATGAAGAGAGGCCTGATGTTGTTCGTTCCCGGGGTGTAGACAGCGGAATGAGCAGTGCAATCATGCGTCGAGACCTGCAGCTCATCACACATGTGGAGGAATAAGTCTCCACGGATTAGTGCATCCCCATGATTCGTGCACAAACCATTGTCCGTCTAATTACCCCAGAAGCTTGCACTTTGCATCTGTGGGGACGGGCACAGCTAGCTTATTTTATGCACATGCTGGAGCACTGCAGTACTCCCCATGGATGCAGCACATCGACTCAAAGAGGATTGGGCAATGAGTTTCTGCATATTCTACATGAATATCAAGTATTCAGATTTGGTCTCCGAGAAACCAGCTGATTTGAGTGCGAATTATAAATGCAAATAAGGTCCTTATAGCTGGTGTGAATCTGAAGCTGCTGCAATCTGGATTTTCAAGAATGCCACTGCAGTTTCTTCTTTAGGTTAGTTTCAGAGTCGAGCATTTGACAGTAGATTTGTTTTCTGAAGTCTAGGTGAAGTCCTAGACATGTATCTACAAGGATTTTCCCATGGGTTTGAATTATGTCGAAAATTTTCTAGAGGAAATTTAGGAGCGGGAGCGGAATCCGAAGCAAGATGGAATGAAGCTTTCTTACTCGGTCAAGGGGATTGTTGCGGCAGACTCCCTTGGGTAGAGGAAGTTGCGAGGGGCCGATGTTGGTTCTGTCCAGTAGCACCACGTTGCCGTAGTGTGTCACTGCTGTGTGCATTGATGCGATTCCCGCATTTTCTACCACCACTTCCCACGTTCCACCACCTGCTGCGTCTACTACTGCAGGGCTCGATTGCCAGGGAGACTGCACCAGCAACAAAGAGAGAAAGACCCGAAGAGCAGAAACTAGCCTGGTCGTCCGCATTACTCCTGCTCTGCTGCTATCCTTCGCAACTGGGTCGGTCCGGATCTCTCTCTCGCGTCGCTCTAGTATCTGGATTGTGGACTGCCGGAGTCAGTTCGACCAGCAGTGTGTCATCACTTTTGTATGCCCGCTGATCTAATTCTTCCCAGCAGCTTGAAATCCGGATCTCCAACTAATTCTGTTTCACAACCTCGATCTGGCAACGAAGTCGTAGCTGAGAACAATACGATTCAATCGCACTGACTCGTAGGATTGTCGTTCAGTCCTGAACTCTCCAGCTAGAGCACTCATGTGTTCAAGAAAGAGTTCTCGGCATGCCGCAGTCCCAATGTAGGGAGCATGGCTCGACCTGCTGCTGCAGCCAGTCCAGTCCACAAATCACGGTTTTCTCCCGCTCAAGTTCATCAACTGCTAGTTACACTGGAGTATTCTCAACTCTTGTGATCAACTCCTAAAGACTTCAGCACTTTTAGACGGTCTCGATACAGAGCGTCTATCTCGTCTCTTGGAGCCTCAATATTCGAGTCAAGAACTCAAGGCAAACTGAAGAAGTTTAGTCTGAACTCAAGCCTTTTGTGTGATAGATATATAGATACTACGGCTGATCTCCCAACGACAGACGTGGTAGTTCCATATAACCTTACTAGGCTCGAGATCAGATATCTCCTCTACAGCTGCACCCTAGCTCGACTAATCTCTTGAAAGACACTAGACACTTTAGGCTGCAAGCAAGCAACAGACAGCGCCGATGACTTGAGGCACAAGAACTTGCACTACTAGTATACTAATTCTTCACAGCTGTAAAAATGTCACGTGAATAGCCACTACAGACTCCCCAGAGTCGAGACAATATGTAAGGATATGAGTAATGCAGGATACGTGGGCCTATAACAAAAGAATGTTGTAACAAGGAGTCAATCTAGAGACGTAAATAGAAAACTCATGAATGCAAGCAAGAGGTAGCTGCCACCAGCTACAAAAGTAGCTGCTAGCCTTGAATAGCTCAATCGGAAGCTGCTGCAGTGTTCCCTCAAAATATTGCAAGTACCCTGCGTCTCGAACTCTGTAACACCTTTTTTTTTTATAGAACAGCTGAACTACCCGGTTCCCCCCAAAAAAAAAAACAAACAAACAAGCAAACACATCCAGAGCTATTCATGGAGCCCCGTGCCGAAATTGGAAAATCATTTCCCGACATGCGAGATCAGCAGGCCTCGAAATACGAAACATGAGTTTCCTGCAGTTGGCTAAGAACTGGGCGCCAGGAGATGGATGAAATCGAGTCTGATGAATCAAAACCTTTTCTGTGCCAAATCAGATATGAGCTCAACACTGAGGCATTTAATCATTTTCATGTTCAGATCCAAGTTTGCACTCCAACTGCTTACTATTTGCTAGGTAAAATTGTTAGTTAATTGATCAGATCAGTTGATTTCCAAATTGAAATTTAGTGCATCTTTCCATTAGGCTCCTGGGATCACAGCAGCTTTCCATTATTTATTTATTTAGCTACTTGTGCTCAAAGTCACCTCCCAGCTCCCCAATGCAGGAGCTTCTGACGGGTCTGAGTCAAACTGTGTGACTCACCACAAAATGACATCTGTCCTTTTGAACCAGAACATGTGTTCTCAAAGTTCCCAACACTCACTTACATATTTTCAACGCACTTGCAGCTTTTCAAACCAATGGAAAGCGATTCTCCGTGCAACAAGAAACAAGGCCCTATGCCAGTGGCCTTCCATTAGACTGTGATCACACTCTGATACATGTGTAACTGGGATCACAACAGCCTAATGAAAAGTGAGTCTTATATATTTCTACACTTTCGCGTATGAGCTGATCGTCCAAGACGAAACTCCCCCAAAAACCCGGATTTGCTACAAAAGACTAGCTAGTAGAAAGCTTAGTAGCAGCGCATACGAGACCCATGCATGCAACCAGATTGTTGCAACTACTGACAGCACTAGCTGCACAGTGGTAGCATCCTTCTTCCATCCATCCTGCATTTGCTTTAGACTAGCAGCTAGTAATCACAACTGATGTAACAACTAACAACAAATGTTTCACGATGATCATCTAATTGCAGTACGTGATTACTAGCGCAGTTCGTTCTGCCTGCTGCATCGTGAACATCGAGGGTCTCCGTGATTCCTGCCCTTCATTACCGCACCGTCGTTGACGAGCTGGTGAGCATCCTAAGAGGGAATATAGGGAATAATGGGGATGTCATGACTCATGAGAGAAAAAGGAAGGGAACCACAGCGTTGTTTCCGGTGTACAGTTGTAAGTTCGGCTGCGGCAAAGCCACGCTTTCTCCTTGTTCCAATATATAGCATACTGATTTGATAAAGCTGCGCCGCCACTCACGCCCAGGGTTCTTTCAAATCCAGCTGCATGGCTTTTGGTCACGGGATCGAATCCCTGCAACTTTCTGCTTCAAACAAACTCTAATAGCTGGCCATCTAGCTAGGGGTACACTTAATTAATTAATTAATTAATTGTTTTCAACCACCTCCTAAAGACTCTCACCTATTGGCACCTTACTGGGTGAGTTAAATCAACAGGTCCTCACTTGTACCTTCTTGACCTTCTGGAACTCAAGCTGGAGGTCACTTAGCGGTTGTGTTTGGAGAATTTGGACTCCCAGACCAGGCTGAATTAATGTAAGGACCAGTGCTGGATAGGTTAAGTTTGGAGGGTTACAACTGCCACTTCCAGTTCCTTCGGTAAAGACAGAATCAGAATGGGATCTGATTTTTGGAACCTGAAAAATCACAACCTGAATTCATATTTTTGAAGAACAAGACCCAGAACTGGATTCCTGGTTTCATTTCGTGTGAAAGTGGAGTCAGAGTCAAGATTTTGGGAAAATTAATTAATTAATATGAAAGCACAGTAAGGAGATCAACTTGGGCACTTTCAGAACATATGCCAAAAATATACATTTTCAAAATATGTTACAATTAATTTTGGATTTCACTTTTCACGTTTAGGCTTTATATTTTAATTTTCAATATTATTGCTATCTAATATTATTTTCAAATTTATTTCTTAGAACTAAAACTAAAGATTCTTAGTGAAAATAGAGAATGAACCAAGTCTGTTAGGAAGGACCCAATATTCGAGATGTTTACAAGCAACCCAAACAATTTTATGGACAGACTAAACTAGCAGCCACCAACTCCCCATGCATAGTGGATGGTATGTGGACAGAAAATACTTTTTCATTGTATTCTTGCCAGGTAGCTAACAATGGAGGTTACCTCTCTACTAACCGTCCAGATGCATCTACTTAACTACTGGCCACTAGAGTGTCTTACTTACCTACCTATGTACATAGTAAATAACCGCTCATATTACCTACCTACTTATGTATGATACCTACCCAGTCATACAGGTAGTTTACCTTGGCACTAGCATGAGGTGGAACAATGGAAGTGGGAGGCTTCACATGATAGGTTATCAAGGTGGAACTAAACTATCATACTGACTCTCAACCACAACTGAGTTGTTCAATGGATGGTGCACTGGTGGGTGCTGCTTCACATAATCTAAATTGATTTTTGGAGGTTTGAACCAGTGTTGGCTGGCTCTTCCTTTTGAAGAGAACCTTGGTGTCCCTGGTTCTTCTTCTTTAACAGGCTATTAATCTTTAGCTTCTTGTCAACACTTCAATTGTTTTGACAGGTTCTTTACCGTTTGGTTTCATGTGTATGATACACGCTCCCCAATATTTGAGACTGTATAGATATATATAGAGTTTTATGAGACATCAAACTGAGCATTGTATAGGTATGAAATTTTATAACTAATTCAAACTAATCATTTACTTATCAAATTCAGCTTATTTAAAACTCTTCAGAAAAGTTCAACTTGGTTAGTACCTACCTAAACAACCTAAATCTGAATTCAAGCTCATTGTTTTGATCCATGATTTTAATTCCAATTTTAACAAAGGGTTAATTCCACAAAGGAATGTCAGGGTCTGAGTCACAAGAACATGAGCCCCCCTGACAAGTTCAACATTGTACAAACTGAGAAACCTGTCAACATTGGTTTTGCCAATGGTACCAATGTGCCTATACAAGGTGTTGCTTCACCCAAGGTGCAAATTACTTGCCTTGCATAATATAATGAAATGAGTATAATTTTTTTATTGCGGCAATTTTTTTTCCAAAAAATGTATATTATGTCCAATATTCCCTTTTTTTTCAAAAAAATGCCATATTTTTACACATTATTCAAGCAAGTAATGAGGATATAACAGGATATTAATAATTTTCTACCAAACATTGCTAAATCTCCTACCATGGCAAGATCACAAAATTGACCCAAAAAATAATGGAATAGTAATAGGCATTCCTTCAAAATCAGTGTTTAAATGTTGAACTCGTCTAATTGAACTCACAGCTTAGGAGGAAAAGAATATTAATATATTACTAGGTAGTTATTTTTTATATACCTTTGGGTTTCAAGAAGGATTGATTATTTTAGTATTGCTGAATCTTCTGCTTGCACTTGATCATCTAGTTCTCATTTTAGTCTGAGTTCATTACATTTTACGAAGCAAAATAGAATATCCCTTGCACTTGCTGGTTAAAAAATCCTCATGTAGTACTATTATTGATCACTAGATAATTTACTCTGCATTTTTAATTAATAGCTCTGAATCTGTGTTATATTGAATCCAGTACTTCCTTGCAACTTCCTTGCAATTGTAGGTTGAAGTTTTTATTGGAAATTGTTTTAAACATAGAACTAATGAGGAGGACTAATAAGCACCAAAGTGGTTAAAGCAAACCTCAAATTAAAGAGGCCTATTGCATATTTGTGACCCTATATATGCCTCCTGAGCCCTGCCATGAATCTGCCTTTAATTAAGACTCTTCCCTGAAATAAAGAGGACCCTCTCCCCTGACCCCATAACCAACTATCCCTCCCCCTACCCATTCATGAGGCAGGGATACCTATTAGACAAATTGTCAGATCCAAGCTTCTGATATACCACCCTAGGACCTAGCTTGGTTAGGCACTAATCAATTTTTTGGAATTGTCAAAAATCCTGAAATGTACCTGCCTGCCATGCTGAAAATCTGAAAGAAACTCTCAAGTACACTAGCTTGATTACTTAGAATAGTGCCTAAATTATTTTTTAAGGAATTTTATTGCTTAAAGTAAATAACGAAAAACTATTGCTATTAGGCTAGTCACCTTCCTTCCAAATCAGCCTAGGTACTATGGCAGGCAGACTGAATAGAGATCTGACCCTCAGCGGCAAATAATTTATTATCTTGTACAAATTAGTCTATCAAACTTGAACCAGACTTGTGAATCAAAGCTTGCACTCTGTACCATAGAGGTCTGACCCTAAGAAGCAAATAATTTATCACCTCCTACAAAATAGTTTATCAAGCTCAAACTAGACTTCTGAATCCAGGATTGCACTCTGAACCATGTCAAGCTATTTGGTACTAAGTTCACTTATTTGTACTTTTTGCTCATTGTCTCTAATGGAAGGGGAAGGTTTGGGTGGGAGGGAGCTAACACTGTCAGTAAATTTTGTTGGGTTGTGAATGTGGCATCTGGAGTTGACCTTGTAAATTGTGTAATGGGCTTATGGAAGGTTTTTTTTGGGCTCACGACAACCATAATATCACAGTCCCGCACACTGCACACTTCATACATGGCCCAAAGTAGTCAACATGATCTGACCACGTAAATTTTTTAGTAATTAGCCAAAATAGTTGCTTGCTGGCACCCTCTGTTGCTTCTGAAAAGAGCTTCAAATAATTGTAGGTCCTTTTTGCATGAAGGTTTGGCAAGGTTTATTATTATTATTGAAACAAGTTTGTTGACTAGATTATGTACTGAAAAACCAGACTCACAAGAAGGATCCTTCCATAATATTCTTGACTACCTAATGGAGCCTGCCATCAAAATCTTGCAGTTTGGATTTTTTTTTCTTGAAATTTGGTGTGTTCTTTGAAATGGTGGAAATCATACTTTTGAGGTCAAACAAAAGGGAAAATTCACCTGCAAAAACTCACTGAGCAGCACAATCCAATTGAGTTTTGCAACGAAGAATTCAGTATGTCCAAAATTTTCAGTATAATCAATCTTTTTTATTTGCATGATTATGGATGTTGTCTCATGAACACTCAAGTGCTGAAATAAGTTTGGCCAAGCTGTTAAATGTGGGTGATTGGTTGTATCCAAACATAAAAACCTGCTGGTTATTTTGCCATATATGTAGAGGCATCGTTAAATGACTTCATTAACTGTCTTACAACCAGAGGGCATTTCATAAAACTTTCGTAAGTTTTTCTCTTTCATGATACCAATCAGTTATCATGGGAATTTTAATTTTAAAACTCAACCAGGTTTTACTCTAGTTAAAGCCTTCAGGGTGGGGCTTTATGAGTGTTCAATCTCCCCTCAGCTGTCACCTGAGAGGGCCATATTCTGGTAAAGCCCACTCCACTTAGGAAACTTGGGAATGCAATGAAGTTACTGGTAAAGTACTCCAAATGAGAGCTACTGGCTCCAGTTTCAAAACTGGGAATGAAATCAAAAGTTCAGAGGAAAACAGTACACAGGCAAAATAAAGGGACAGGAACCTGTTTTTCCTCGCCTAATTGGTCCTTGCATGAGTTTCAGTGAATTATTTTTTCATTTTCTTCATGTGGCACAGGTGGTGATCACCCCAGAAGAGATTTAGCATGGGTTGCAATGATCCCACAGAAGGTTTAGCCTTAAATGGAAAAAAGATTTGAGAAAACTGTCAAAACAGTAAAAAACTAGCAGAAGAACTGCCTTATGCAGTAAAATCTGGCAAAAATTTCTTTGTCACTGGATGCGACCTGGAAACCTTAAACCTCACTCAATAACAGTGTCTGGCGATTTGGAGCTATAAACTCCTGGTGTGATGGTTGCGCCTCCCCAGCTGAGGGTGAAATTTTGCCTCAGTTCGCCAGAAGAAAAAACACATGAGTTTCACCCCCCACTTTTGGATTTGCTTTATATTCCCCTTCATTCCTACCACGTACTTCATTAAATAAAGTCAGCTTGTCAGAATAAAATCATGCAAATCTTGTGATCTGATGATGCCCAGTTTCATTAAAGGATACCAAATCTCCCTCACATTCAGGCTACATTCACCACTAGAAAAGTTAGCTCTAGACCCCTCTCCAGTTCCAGCCTCATATATTCCTCATTTTTAGTCTGTTCTAAATGCTTTAAAACCTGATAGGTGCATCAACTATGGCTTTACAAAATTTCTTTTTATTCGAGAGACGAAGAATGCAATAATCAAACATTTTAAGCTCAAAATTCTAATCTGTTTTAAATCACTCATCATTAAACATTGAGCCCATTACGTTACACGAAGCACCTGATATCATCCCCGTTCCTTTATCAAATAGAGCAATTTTTTGCAAGTTGGAAGCATAAGGTGGAGAGCTTCAAATGTTCTTGGAGCTTCAGAAGCCAGAGGAAAAACGTGTGAAGATTTGACCTCCTTTGAGTTTCAAATGTTCTCACACCGGCCTATCTACCCTAATCTAAACGAGGTGCATTATACACAATGGCCATGTCATTAATTTAATATCAACAATTGATATTGTATAATAAATTGGTCATAGCTAGGGGAAAAGTTTTAAATCAATTTATTTTACTGTGCGTCATATCATGTTGTTGTAAGAAAAAAAATTCATGATTTTATTTTTTTTTAACATCACATTAGTTATGAGGAACCCAAAAGGGAATCTCACATTAAATGATGACATGTTCTATGAACCTATCTAAACATTTAAAAGGTTGTTACGAGACCAAAACCAATAGGAAAATGTTGGAATATGATTTTCAAATTTTTGCAAATCTAATGATTTTTTCTAAAAAAAGATCAAATATTTCCTTTTCATATTTATTTTTCACACTTGTGCAAAACTTCAAACCAAAAAAAAAAAAATTACTCATCATCACATGTGTATTTGAATTATTTCAATCACATTGACACATTTCAAAGAACTACCTGAATTTTAGTGTATGATGGGTGCCATAACAATTTTTAGAGAAAGTGGTTTCATCTTTAGTTTGTGGGTTTAGTCACTTGGGGCTGGGTGCACATTTGAGGAGGTGACCCCAAAAAAAAGCAAAATGTCAAAAGATGAATATGAATCCTTTTACAACCAAGTTAGGATGAATCATCTCACCTAGTTTCTAGAGGGCAAAATCCATTGAAGCTACTATACTCTATAGTGATTCTCAACACATGATTGCTGCCTTACAAGGCAGGGCCAATAAATTATAGTCTAAACAAATCATTCCAACACAATAAGATAAAGGTTTGACAGCAAGTATGGATAATGCAGAACATTTGGAGCCCCTCAAGACTACACAAACTCACAAAACATGGATAGGACAGTACAGTGTTATGTTTTCCCTCATGTACCACCCAACATGGACTAGGTAACTGGCAAGAGCTTGCAGGTTACCACGAATAGTGGATGCATGTGAGTGCCAAGACTTTTCACAAAAATGAGCGCGCTCAAACTGGTTACTGGACATAACCATCCCTTGTGAGAATCAAGATGTCCAAAGAGCGATTTCATCGAAGCAGTGAAGGCATCATTAGGCCAACCATAGGGTCCAGCCTTGTTTTACTCGCAAAATTTCACCCCAAAAGATAATTGAAAATCAAAATTTGATAAATCAAGTGATTTCAGAGGGTTGCCATCAGCAGAAGTGAGGCCAAAATAAATAAAAATTGTCAAATTCCTATGTTGATTTTCAGTGTGTAGCCATAATTATAGAATATTTGGTAAAAAATTGTATTTGGTTCATGGCCAGATTTGGCTAAATCTTCCTAACGATGATCGCCACTTAGGCTACATTAGAAAAAAAAATCCTAGAAATAACATGGTGTGGTACCCAATGTTTCTTCTTCTTTATTTTGAAGTTTCACATTGTGATGATTTTTTGTATAGGAAAATTTGGACATTTCTTTTTTCTCAGTGCAATTTCCAATCATTTTTAATTTTTGGCATGGTTTGTGTGTGTTTCTATCTCACAATTTTTTTATTTTTAAAAAAAAACTCTGGTGGTACATTGTGCTAACTTTAGGTTGCGAACGAACGGGAGGTCCAAGGTTATGGGTTGTAACTTGTAACTCACCAGCAGGTCGTAACTTGAAACTCCCCAGCCCCAATTTTTCAGTGTACTTTTCGAAATCCGGAACGCCCGGTACAGCCTGTCAACTGAGCCTTCTGTATTTCGAAAGGTACAGTTCTGATTTCTCTTTTTTAAGTCTTCTTTTCTTTTCTACTGCCTTTTATAAGTATTATGCATACGGCACAAAGCCACCAGAAAGAAAACAGGAAAAACCGGCCCTTTTCTTTAAGTATGTGAAAGGTCTGAAAATAGACCCTTCTGGATTTTCGACCTGTCGCCTAGGCTTACCAGGCCGGGATCTCAAATCCAGAAGGGTCTATTTTCAGACCCTTCTCCTATCCATAAGGTGGGACCAAATCCACAGCACCAAAACTTAGAAGTACTGAAATCAGTGGCCGATGCTAAGAAATAGTCAGGTTCTGTAACTATGTGGAACAAACCTCCAAAAGTTTGGACAACTCATTTCAAAATAAATGCTCAACAATACAAGGCGGAAAATTGGCTATTACATTTATGCTTCATGCCCAGTTGCAATCATCCTTGAAAAAATTTGGACATTACAGTTATTCGTAAAGTCACACAATTAGGGGGTGAGAATGGCCAGTTTCAGCAAAATAAGGCATCAAACGTGGAACTGAGAATGAAAAGTTTACAACTAAGAATGAAAATTTTACAAAACGAAATAACTCGGACCCAAACTAATTTTTCCACCAATTTTGGTGGTAAACAGAGTTTCATCCTTTTGCCTGAGCGCCTCCATTGCTGCTGCATATATTTTCACTGCTGCTACGTGTACAACTACTATAGTTACTCTCGAACCTTGTGCATTAAATGCTGAGATTTGATAAAATATCCTTACTTTGTGAAAAAGGCTATAGGGGGTGAAAGGGGTAGTAACCAACCTTCAAGATGATAATGCCTTTGTGTAATGCCTATCCTGGAGTGTGTGGTAAAGTGGAACCTCAATCTGTACTGAAGGGGAATGGAAACAGAATCTGCAAATATAAAACAACTTGTGTTAATGACAGTTAACCATCTTTCTTAGCAAATAGATCGGTTTGAGATATCTTAGTTGCAGAGAAAGTTTGGACTGTTTTGTCATTGTGTGTATTTCAGGATCCAGCTAGCTGAAGCTGGCTGATGACAAAAATGATGTGTGGACAAAAAAACAACTGCTTGTCCTAAAGTCAATGCAAACAATTTCTTTTTAATTGTCAATAGTAAGTTAACCTAGATGCAAGTAAGACAATGTGTTTTGTGTTAGCATTATGTGATATGGAACTGTAACTTGGTGTGTAATTTGATTACACAATTACTTAGGGGTAAGTTGGGTGTAAGTAATTTCATGGGTAACTTGATTACACAATTACTTGAGTAATTGTTTAATGGGGTAAGTTGGATGTAAAATT
>Ga0209611_10013076_pt1 | contig 11494 bp, 3 predicted proteins | sample S1TSphgellanicum_3_FD_187693 | JGI IMG/M metagenome (GOLD analysis project Ga0209611, IMG submission 187693) | Host-associated microbial communities from peat moss isolated from Minnesota, USA - S1T2_Fc - Sphagnum magellanicum MG (SPAdes) (version 2) | ecosystem: Host-associated > Plants > Peat...
AGAAAAAAATTGCATTAAAGGAAAAAAAAAAAGGGGGAGTCGAAGCTCCCCCTCTGTTGAAGCTTGGTGATGGCACCCACTCACCCAAAAGTAACAAAAGAAAAAAAAGAAAAAAAGAAAACAAAGGAGCTCAAACTTCCCCTTTGTTGAAACCATTGGTACCCAAAAGCAACAAAACATAAAAAATAAAATAAAAAAGAGGGAGCACAAGCTCCCCCTATGCTGAGTCTTCATGATGGTGTCCACCTACACCAAAAGTAGCAAAACAAAAAAATAAAAAGAGGGGGAGTTGAAGCTCCTTGTCTGTCAATACTTGGTGATGGTGCTTAGTTGCACTTAAAAACAACCAAAAAACAAGGGGAGCCAAATTGTGCTAAGACTTGGTGATGGCACCCACTTGCACTAGAAATAATAAAACAAAAAGAAAAACAAGAAAAAAGGGGGATTCAAAGTTCCCCTTCTACCAAGACTTGGCCATGGCGCCCATTTGCACCCAGAAGAAAAAAAACCAAAAAAAGGAAGAAGAGGGGGAGCTCAAGCTTCCCTTCTACCAAGACTTGGCCATGGTGCCCCATAAGCAACAAAAAAATTGAAAAAGGGGGAGCAACCTCCCTCTCTACTGAATTTTGGTGATGGCGTCTTAAAAACAACAACCAAAAAAAAAAGAAAAAAAAGAAAAGAGGTAATAAGCTCCCCTTTTGCCGAGGGCTTGGTGATGGCATTGGAAAAGCAATAAAAAAGAACGAAAAAAGGAGGAGCTAAGCTCCCTCTCTATTGAGACCTAATGATGGCACCCAAGAATTAGTTTAAAAAAACAAAAAAAAGTGGGAGCAAGTTCCCCTTTTGCTAGAACTTGGTGATGGCATCCACATGCACCCATAAGTAATAAAACAAAATGAAAGAATGAAGAGCTAAGCTCCCTTTCTACCGAGACCTAACAATGGCACCCAAAAATTAATTAAAAAAAATGAAAAAAAGGGGGAGCAAGCTCCCCTTCTGTTAGAACTTGGCAATGGCATCCACATGCACCCATAAGCAACCAAAAAAAAAAAAGGGAGCTTGAGCTCCCTTTTTGTTGAAAGTTGGTGATGGAGCCGACCTGCACCTAGAAGCAACAAAACAAAAGGAGAAAAAAGAAAAAAGGGGAGCTTGGGCTCCCCCTTTGTTGAGAGTTGATGATGGAACCCACCTACACTCCCAAGCAACAAAACACAAAGAAAAAAACAAGAAAAAGAGGGAGCTTGATTCTCTGTCAAGACTTGGTGATGGCACCCACCCATTCTTAGAAGTAACAAAACAAAAAGAAAAAAGGGGGAACTAGCCTTTGTCGAAAGTTGGCGATGGTGCCCACCAAAACCAAAACCAAAACATAAAAGAAAATAGGATGCTTACCTTTAAGTTCATGCATCCAAACTCTTCACTTCTTAAGCTCCAAGCTTTCCACTTTTCAAGCTTTTATACCCTAAAAACAATGTCAGCTATTTTTTGTGGATGAAGACTACAAACCCTAATTCAAATTGGTGTTTGGACCACTGGCTGCGCGGCGCAGTGCTTCAACAATACCAAAAAGTTTGTTTTTTATGTGTTTATGTTTTTGGTGTGTTTTGTTGTTTTGCAGGTTATGATGATGGGAGCTTGGTGAGTTAGTCTCTAATATGGAGTGCAATCACTGTTGTTCAATGAAAACTCTTCATGAACTTTGTGGATCAGGTTTTTGTAAGAAGATTGGCAGAATGGTTTTAGGGAAGCGAGGAGATGAGTTGACGGGGAAAATATTTGATGCATGTTGAGGAAGTGAACAACAAGCTTTTGGTGATGAAGAAAAGTTAAGTTGCTGGACTTTTTGGAATAATGAAAAAAATGTGTCGGATTTGGACTTTGGTTGTGGTAGATAGATAGAAATAGAACTTGATTAGAATTGCTGGATCAAAAGAAATCCTAACAATAAAACTTCCGTTGTGCTAAAAATGTTAGGAAAAGGTCTAAAGTTGTTGCATGTGTTTCTATAGGGACCAACACAAAGGAAAGGATGATTGTGTTTAGGATTTTTGGAGTGGTTGTGTGGCAATTCACGTGTGATATTTTTGGGGATTTTTGAACTAAACATAGAATGTGTTTTGTCTTGAGAAGAGTACTTGCTGCATGTGGGAGCTTTGGAGGTTCTAGGACCGAAGGAATGTTGGGAAGTAAAGAAGATTGTACTCGCTGATCCTACCCTAAATCTCTGTCCAATCTCTAAGATTGAACCATGTTGAAATAGTAGATTTAATCTTTGTGGGGATTTTGTTGTTGGGAATGAGTTACCATCTCACATAAGACAACCTGTTGACTCTTAGAGAGGAAATCAAGATGAGCGACTAATCTCTTGTGATCCATAAAATTAAAACAATAGAACTTAGGTGTCTGTAAGGATTTTGAAGACGAAGCAATATATGAAACAAACTCATTCTATTTTAATAAATGTTTCAGAAATATACTTTGGTCCATGTATGTCCAACAATGGAAAAATGCACATTGCAGAAAGTATTCCCCTTGTTTTTTGGTGACACTTTATGCTCCCTAAACCCAAACACTCAACCCGTTGGTGATGGAATGATTGCAAAAGGAGTGTGAGGAGGGTGGGTTGGTAGGATGAGGGAGGTAGATGGGTTGGTAGGAGGAAGGGTGGTAGGGTTTAGGGTTTAGGTTTGTTGGAGAAAAATTAAGATAAAAGGGGAGGCCCGGAAAAGAAAGAAATAAATGAATAAAATTTCAGAGGGAAATGTTTTTAACTGACCAAGCAACTGAGCCCTGGGAGGACAGTTTCATCCCATCCATGAAATCCCAGAACGAGATTTTTTGGATGGTGCACTGGTGGGTGCTGGGTCACTCAAGCCTATTATCCTCAATAAACTTAAACTCAAATTTAGGACTTCTGTTAACGCCAATCCATGTGGCCATCACCCCCTCTCCCCTTCCTCTGTCGTTCCCCCCAGGAAGCCATAAATCTAAGGGGGACTGGATAAAGGTTAGTGTATACATTAAGGTCTACAGTGGCAGATTATGCCATTTTCTTGACCACACTATAGCACATAAAGCTTGGGGTGATGATCATACACTCATAATCGTGACCAAAATCTTTATTGAATATGAAGTTTTTTTTCTGTAAAAATTGTTGAATCTGTCATTCCTTAATGTCATGGAATGATTTCACTCTTGCCCATTATGTTGCTGATGCATCACCTAGCAATTAGCTCACTTGGTGCCTTACTCAATAGAATGATCCCTTGTGAGAATCTCAATTACACTCTGATTGACTATCAAGTTGCAAGTTACAACTCGTAACTTTGAGCTCCATTTCATCAGCAACTTACTAATTATCACAAGGTACATACTATAAAACATAGTTTAAAAGAACAAGTGTAGTTGCAAAGTATTTTTTGCAACTAGTACACACTTAAAACTCTCATCGACCCAAATGATTTTGTAACCCTTTGCTGCTTTGGATCAACATTTCAAAACAACTATTCCCTGGATAAATGAAAGAGGGCATCTTGATTCTCACAAGGGATGGTTATGTCTAGTAACCAGCACCCTCTCCCTGCTGGTCACCTAGTCTGTAATGGGCAGGGGCTCAACTGCACCATAGTACAAAAACTAACTTTGTAATAGAGGGTCTCAATAACAGAGGAAGGAAGATTCTAATCCACTTTTGCTACTGTGGACATTATAAGTATGCAACTTGTTGTTCAATGGGATAAGTATTCCACCCGCTATATCAAATAAGTTATGCCTTTTTATTTGAAATCATACATGTGTCCCATTAATGCTGCTCACCATTGTGATAGATGGATATTCTGTCCACAATGGTTGAGATTCTGTCTCTGGACCATGATTTTCTATTTTGCTTTTGTCCCTAATCATTGTGCACTCTGCTGCAATGAAAAGAGTGAGAGTATGTTGGCAGGAGCCTCAAGCTATCCATAAGGACTGCTGGTGATGATGATGATGATGATGAGCAGCAATAATAATAGGCTAAGTAGATTGAGTGCATTGCAACTTGGGTACAAAGAACCAGGCTTGCTGCTCTTTCAGAGTTGACTGTTAAATTTTGTTTTGGGTTCAAATTCCAACTGCCAACAACCACTGTGAGAAAAATCCAAGCAAGTTGGTTTCTTGAATTGCATTATTCCTGAATAGATTTTCTCTTATTTTCATTCACAAATTATTTTTTCTTTGGAAATATAATGTTTTGAAAATTTCAACATCTCTCTATAAATAATCCCTCTATAAATAATCCAATTAGTGTCCAATCTGCCAAGGTAGTACGTTAGGTGTCTGGCAACAGCTGCCGAGTGGGAGGGGGGAGGAGGGGGCAAGCACAACGTGCATTAGATTTCATTGGGCAGCCATATTAAGGCGCACATGTCGTGTTGATCTTGTTGACAGGGGACTAGAATTAGTTGCAGTGCGATTGCACGTGGATTATTATCTATGCGATTCACTGCTCCGATTTTGAAAACCTGGAAAAGTTCTACTAGCTGATAGCTACCTGCTTGGATTCATTAATTTATGCACCCATTTTGGCACAAATATGAAATCTTCAGACTTTATTTACTTGTTCCACAGAGAATTGTGTTGAAGCTGCCCAGACATGTCTTGGGTGGAATCAGCATAACCAATACTGATTCTAAAATCTTTAAATTATTTCTAAAGATTTTACAGATATCTCATGTTTAGACTAAATCACAGTCTCTCGGTTCAAATCTAACAATATTTTTAAGCCTAAAATATGGTCACTAAGATGCCTCACTCCAAAATATGAAGCTCGTATCAACATGGGTGCTGGTGACTTGTACTAGGGTATTGTACTAAAAGTTGCTTGAGGATGTGTTTTTTTGTTTCTATAACTTTTTTTACAACCGTCCATAATCCACACTCTCTGAGCTAAGGGTTTTTTGCAATGAGGGAAGGTTTACACTCTCCCAGCTAAGGGTTTTTGCAATGAGGGAAGTTTTACACTCTCCAAGCTAAGGGTTTTTGCAATAAGGGAAGTTTTACACTCTCGGAGCTAAGGGTTTTTGCAATGTGAGAAGTTTTTCGTGACATTAGCAAGACAGTGAGAGTGTAAAAACTAGCAACACGTGCTTACTAGTGACGCCACATTGACGACAAGTTGTGCTGTGCTATGTGCTCTTGCATGCCAGTTCCAAGTAGAGAGTCCAGCTAGAATCTAGATTGTTTGTTATTCCATAAGTGGGGGTGCCTCGGATTAAAGAATTCAACTGCACCCAAAATGTTCTCCTGCAGCACAAAATCCAGTGCAGCATTGTTGGCTATCATTCCAAAACCAAGTGTACAAGACGCCTGACTCGTCGGGTGTTTAAAGTTGTCAAGCACTTACAAATCTCTTATTGTATTCGGATGGCAGCATGTGGGAGTGAGTAGTCTATCTTTAATAGACAACAGGAGAGATATTAGTAGAGACATGGGTACAGTGGGGCTCCAATCCTGGGTCTCTTTTCATCCTCACTTGGCCATCTCACCCTTCCTTTGCAGGCTATCTTCAAAGTCCCTCCTTCTCATCCTCATTTGGCTACCTCACCCTAAAGGCTAGGTTTTAAGTCCCCCAAATTAGGACCGAGAGCTCTAAAATTTTGACCATGGTTACTTTTTAAAAAACTGCACCTGAAGACTTCGTACTTAGCTAAGGGGTCTAGTTACCTCGATTAGAGACCTACCTAGGCTACCTACCCAACTACCTCTCTACCTACTCACATTAACTACTTACATATGTACCTAGGCTACATACCTACCCACTTGCTTAAGTTACCTAATATCCACCTATCAATTGAAATATCTCAATTGCTTACTCATAGTTTTAAGATCCCTCCCAATCTTAAAGTATGGAACAAGCCTTCATACACCTTCTAATCTATGTATGTTTAGGTTCATGATAACATTTGCCTAATGCTTTACTATCATGAAAGATCCATGGGTGGGGCGGGGGCATGTCCAAAATGTGGAGGCATGATTTTGCTACCACCTCATCATCTTCACGCCATTGTTTTGGGAATGCCCCCACTTTAAGGTTTTAACCTACACTTGTGACTCGCGCTTCCAATCCCTTGTAAGTCCAAAGTAAACATGTTAACATAAACAATGGTTTTGTGAATATCTATGGCACATGCCTCTAGCACTAGATCATTTTTCATCAAATGTTATGCAATTGAAGCTTGGTGTGATTATTGGTCATAAGCAATTGTTGAATGAGATGTCAATGACATGATAGAGCTTTCAAATTGAATTTGGATAGCTTGGTTAACACAACATAACAAATTATTTGTCATCAAATGGTTTGTGACCTTTTAACTAGTGGTGATTGGCACATGATAAAATGATTTGCTTTTCCTAATCATTTCAATCTCATCAATTGGTGGTGATGTTCGATTTGATGAAATGTTGTTGGTTATGAATATTAAAAAAAATTCATAAGTTCTATAATAGGGTCATGTATGTGTTGATCCTTGGTATTAAAAAAATAGAAAAAATAAAGTATGTATTAAAAGTTAAAGGTATTAGTTGTTGGTAGATTCAATTAGTAAGTTAGTAAGTGAATTAATAATAATAAGTTACTCAACAAAATAATTTTAACAAATGAAATAGTAATAGAATAACACATTATTTGTAAGGTTGCCTTTACGAGATTCCAGCCTTGTTAAGGTGTTAATAGTTCATTAAGGTTACACCATTCTTGGAATGCTACTATCATTGTCCCTCCTCATGCATAGCCATTCTATTGTTTTGATTTTTTAAAATCTTGCCATTGCTATTATTATTGTCATGGCTTCTCATCATCTTGTTTTGCCCATTGCAAACAAGCTGGGGTAGCAAACTTGGTTTTGGTTTAAGCTTTAGGGTATGGACAAAGAAACATGAAACTTAGAATATGAGTCAATTCCACTCACAACACAAGTTGTCATATGTGCAACAATGAAAAATCTTTGTCATCCAAACATTGCCAAACTATTTATAATTTGACAAGTCCCTGCTATAAAACTAAAAAATTAAATGAATATAAGGTATTGAAATTGGAAGCAAAACCAAATTATTAAAAACCATAGGGTAGTTACAATATGTGCATGTTAAGAAAATAGATAATAATGGGGTGGAGAAACACAAAATTCCCTCACTTAATGTGCACCCCCCCCATCCCCCAATGTTTGTTTAATGAAAACAATTTGAAAATTTAACATTAAGTAATAGTTGGACACCTAATTGTGTACAATTTGAGCTTAGACATTATGTAGGCGCCCATGTTCTAAAACCAATTAAAAGTGATTACATAATTATAAAAAAAACTTACTTGTGACCTTTTCGAAGAAAAAAAAGTTGTGTCCCTTGAAATTCCAAAAAAAAAAAAATTACTTAAAAAACTTAAACATGCAATAAATATGTTGTTGGTTTGGGTTTTAACATAACACTTGTTTTGTATTTAATTCTTAATATGATTCGATCAAGAGGCTAGGTTCAAGGTTATTGAAATTATAATTTTTCAAAATCAAACATATTATGTTTGAAAAAATCGAAATTGAATACAAAAGAAGACCAAAAATAAACTTGTAAAAACATCTCTAATGAGATTCAATAAATGACGCCAAAAACAATTTAATATAGAGGTGTCAAGGATGTTGAACATTGAAAATTTAACTCTAAGGTCATTGAAAACTACATATGAAATAAAAGTCGCATGCAATTTTGAGTTGGGCTTTGCAATTTAGTGTAGTGTAGTATATAGAGCTTTGTAAAATGCTTTATAGATAAAATCAAGGAATGTGAACCACCTTGACAATGTCAACCACAATAGAAGATCATTGCATGGGAGCACTCTTGTGTGTGCACCATGGAATCATTGGAACAAGATGTTGCAACTTGTGGCCATGAGAACAAAAAAAGGAGAAACATTAAACAAGAGCTACACCCAAATAGTGAATACACACTACAAAAAAGATTGGAGCTTTACAAATCCAAGCACCCTAGAAAATGTTTTCTTGAATTTCTCATGCATTTTTTATTTCTCTTGAAAGCAATATTGAAATGGGTAGAAACTAGAAAAGATAATATGAATACCACCTCCATGAAGAGGAGAACATCTACACAAGCAATAGTAGTTGAGAGCCTTTGTGAATTCATTGAGGTGTTGGAGGTAGTTACAAGTTTAAAAACTTTTGGTAGATGAAAACTTTTGAAACAATGTAAGGCTTTTGTGTGGGTAAAGAAGACCAAATAGCATAGAAGGTGAGAGAATGTGTTGTTAGAGCACAAAAAAATGTCAAGTTCAAAATGCATTTGACCTATTCACAATTTGATGGATTGTTCAATGATGAATTATTAAAATACTTCAAGAATTGACAATAGGAGTTATAGAAGTTGCAAAGATGATTTCAACTACTCCCAACAACTAAAACATTTTCAGAGTTGGTCCTTTTTTCAATAGTCTTAAAAATTTTGCTTAATCAAATAGTGATGAACAAAAAAATTATGCTCAATCATGATGTTTTGTAAAATCACACAAGCTATCATGATGTCATATATTGTATACATTTACAACAATTTTTAAGGGTTTTGAATGATAGTAAATTGGGATTGTATACACCAAAACACCTTTCAACATCTTAAAGCCAAGTTGCAAGCAAAAGGCTTTCCACATGAAAACAAACAATTGCAATGAACAACTCCTTGTGAAAGAATGATAATGCAAGCATGGGTTGCAACCAAGGATTTGGTGGAGATAGCTTCCCTTCAAGCACACAAGGTTGCAATAAAGGAAAAAACCTTTGATTAGATTTCGCCTGACATTATAACAATTGACCATTGTTTAGTGTGAACACCTTTCAAATGTAACTATATCACATCTACATTGACACAATTTGGTAGAGTTGGGCATATAGCTATGGTTAGGCCACCAAAAAATTGATGTTTCAACACAAATTTTGCATTTCTTTCAAAGTTTGAATCAATATATTAATACTTAGAATGCAATTTTACTTCTATATATAACATTTTTGATAATCATGTATCCCAAAAAATCTAAAAATTTCACCTATTCAATTATTACAATTCTTCATGGTTCCTTTTAAATATTATAGGACAACTATCTCACAACATATAAATATAAATATATTAAAGGAATATGAAGGAATTTAAAATTTCATTAAATGAGCTTGAAATTTGTTATTGGTGCATATGATGATGTACAACTTATGATTCAAAATATTTAACCCAAGAAATAATTTAATTCATCATTTTAAAAAATTGAATGATTTTACATTTAGAGTCTTCAATATTAAAGGGTACCAAAACATATTTTAGATTGATATTTTTGAATTAAGACCAAGGCAACAAAGGTTACGCACATGAGAAACCAGTCAATGTTACTAAGGATATTGGTTTCAAAACAATAATTTCATTTCACATGTTCACAACTTAAACAAAATGGTCGCCAATGTCTTAGACTTTATCCATGATCGAAATGGATAGGAAAAGCACAGGTGTGTCAATATGTGTCCTTGACAAAAAAAAAAGGTGAAATCTTGGTTGGAATTTGCCAAGATGAATGTGTTAATTGTAAACTAAGGGTCATGTCTACAATTTTTTTTGATATTTCAGGATTTGGGCTAAATATGCAAAAAAAATGTTACATTTGGGTCTAACCTCTATTGCCTATAGAAATGATATTTGCAATTTAACAACATTATACGTTGATGGGTAAGTATGTCCAAATGCCCCATACCTTACTCATGAACCCCAAGGCCATAACATTTGGTGGAGTTCCATTTCCATGGAGAATAAGTCCAAATTGAAGGTTGAAGAAGACGGTGACCCCCTACTCTCTCTTCATGCCTCCTTGTATCTGGCTGGGCTCCACAAGAACAATAATTTTGAAACTGCATGCAACATGTGAGTAGGGTGTGGAATGCAAAAGTCTAACCTATTGTAAGCCACGAATTGAATGCAATATTCCATTGGGTTGAAGCAATAGTGCATTGAGGGATTAGAGTTAAGATTTGGGTTTGTATAGAAAGAGTGACGAAGTGGTCCAATCCTTTCAGCATTTTTTGCCTTGGGCTAAAAACCCTTCCCAAGAGCATGGGTAACTATCGAGCAATGAAGTCTGCAAATGTTCACTTAGGAGAAACTGCATTGGGTTGGGTTGAAGCAATAGTGCATTGAGGGATTAGAGTTAAGATTTGGGTTTACATAGAAAGAGTGACAAATTGATCCAAATCCTTTGAGCATTTTGGCCGTGGGCTAATTAACACCTGTGCTAAGAAGAGTCTTGGCTACCTATTGAGTAATGAAGTGTTGAAATGTTCACTTAGGTGAAACTCCAATAATTGATCCAAAAAAGGTCTTCTTCGCAACTAATTTCTAATCAGCAGGTACAACAAAGGTGGGTGGGGTGTGAGGTAATTTGGTTGGTCCCATGCCCCCACTAACACCATGGAATCAACTTGTATTGAGCCATAATGGAATGTGGTCTTTTTCAATAGTCCTAAAGCTCACTCTACCACTGAATATGGACACCGCTATCACAAAAGTTGGTGACTTTGCAATTTCCTACTTCCAGACAAAATTGTGAGAGGTGGTGCTCACTCACAATCTACAAATATTTTATTTGGAGTGATTATGAAGGTTTGACATGCAAGTTTGATGGATCTGCTTTGAAAAAAGCTTTTGACGGTGATGAGTACTGTGGTGGTACCTTGGCCATTTCAACACCTCGAATATTTTTAAATATTCACTATTTTTCTTCACAATATTTTTTTGATTTCGAAGAAATAATTTTTGAAAATTTCAACATTTCTGAAAATAATATAATTAATGTCAAATTGGCCAAGGGACTAAGGTATCGTATATGAGGAAAGAGATTAGATTTTATAGAAACAAGGGGTGTGTCACAATGTGGCCTTGCCATTTACATTAAAAAGTATCTTAAGGCAAAAGAGAACTTATGGAAATTCAAATATTTCACCATGTGAAAATATAATCTTCAAAAAAATCCTTTGAAAGAAACCAAAATCCTTCAAGATATCATAACTCTATAACTAATTTCAATTTTCAACACAAGCCAAAATATCATCTTTCAAAAGTCCTTGTATATAAAAATAGACATATTATTACCTAGGGGCCAAAATCCCTTAAGCTAGCTACTATACTCTATAATGAATCTAAACACAATATTCTTGTCTTGGTAGGCAAGGCCAACAAACTTCTTGATTGGGAACTTCCAAATAAAAATATATATTTTTAGTTCATGAATGATTAAAAGTGCTGCAACTTGGGGGATTGGAAATAGCAGCAAATTCAAGGATTTGAAACAACAAACTGTTGGATTGGGAAAATTCAAGACTTGGGGATATCACAAGTGGGGGACCTTATGGATCCAAGTTGAGGATAATAAGTTTTTGTCTTCAGAGAGTTAATAGGTAGGGTGTTCTCATTGGTTGTATGG
>Ga0209611_10013077_pt1 | contig 11493 bp, 16 predicted proteins | sample S1TSphgellanicum_3_FD_187693 | JGI IMG/M metagenome (GOLD analysis project Ga0209611, IMG submission 187693) | Host-associated microbial communities from peat moss isolated from Minnesota, USA - S1T2_Fc - Sphagnum magellanicum MG (SPAdes) (version 2) | ecosystem: Host-associated > Plants > Peat...
GGGGGGGGGGGGGGGGGGGGGGGGGGGTTTGCTATTTGATGGGTATGCACAGTTGTATCCAGCATCATGGGGCATAAAAGCAGCATTGGGGAATCTTCGAATTAGCGACGATGGAGTGGACGATGCTCACCATCCATATCAGTATATCTGTGACATGCGTGATCCACAGGGGACATCATTCATTGAGGTTTTTTTTTTTTCCCCAGCATGAAATGAATTAAATTTCAAACCCAATCTGTCATTGAATTTGTGGCACATGAATAAAATAATAAATCTTATCTTGTTTTCAGTGAAGGATTTAGCCATGTGTAGATGATGTCACCAGGTCGAAGAAGTTGTGGGTTGCATTTCAAAGTGGTTTTAGCAGGAAGGTGGGTGCCATGGGAGAAGAAAAAACTACTAATGAGGAGCCTTTTTGCCTCTAATTGTATGTGATTGTTTTTATTACAGTTGGAGATTGTATCGTTCAATGCTGATGATGAGGACTATGAAGGCTACGAGTTTTCAATCACTGGCAAGATGTCTGAATTACGGATTGTGTTTCTGAATCGGTTCATTCAAGAGGTACATCTGCCACCTTCTGCTGTGATCCCAGTTTTGTCTGTGCACAAAAAAAGAAAAAAGGACTTTTACAGGTTTTGTGCAGCAATGTTGTTAATTGATCAAATTTAGGCATGAAAATGACTTGATCCCAAGTTCGTATTTTCCTTACAGGTTTGCTTGTAGAGGGAAAAAAAGGGCCTCGTTTTACAAAGGGTGAATGTTGTGGGTGCTTATAATGTGTTGGTACAGGTATTGGCATATGGAATGGGGTTAATACCACCCAGTTCTGGTGAAGTGTTGGTGAAACTGAAAGATCGGGTGACAGATGTGGAGAAGCTCTTCACACAGTCGGAGATTGAAGGACAACCCTCTCTCAAGATAGATTTGTCACTCATGAAGCCCATCATCATCATGCCCAGATCTAGTCACAGCACCGAGTAAAGATCAATCTCTCTCTCTCTCTCTCTCTTCATTCATTATGTAACCTTTTTTTTTGGGTGCAATGTTTTCAGCATTTTGCTTGTTTGAAGATAAAAATGTTCCAGCACCCAATTGCAAACAGATTCTTCTAATGAATATTTGAACTATAACAGATACTAGAATGTCACCACCCATCTTCTATCTTCCTATCTCAGTTGCACACAGACTGATGCAAGTCACAACTAAAACCTCTCATTCCATGTCTGTTTTTTGTTGTTGGTTGTTTTGATTGAGATCAGTTTCCTTGAGTTGGACATTTTACACATCAACATCAGAAGTACTTCTGAGTGGTATGGGGGTAGCAAGGATGAGCTCGGAGCTGTACGTTTGGAAACAATGACTTTGGAGGTCTGTCTTCCAGGAAAACAATAAAACTTTGTTTCATCAGTTTTGGAAATAATGTCACCTTTGGAACTGACTGGCTGTATTTCTTCTTCTCTTGTTACTGCAGAAACCCTTTTTTTTTCCTTTTGCAGCTGAAAAAGCTTGTGTTTTTGGGTTCTGGGTGTGGCTGCAGATTGAGGATTTGCATTTGGTTGTTGGTGTTGGGGGTCAAACAGGAGAAGGCATAATCCAAGAGGCGAATGGATTTTCCCTCGTTTTGAGACGACCACTCCGTGATCTTTGGCACCAAGTTCCAGCAGCTGATCTGTCTGTTAAGGTAGTGTTTTTTCTTTGTTTTGTTTTCAGAGTGATAGTTTTTCTTCTCTGAGTTTTCATACTCCCAGGTGTGCTGTTCTTTTATTTTTTGCTGTAAAGAAATAAAACAACTATTTTTAGCATTTTGTGTTGTCATGGGCATAGATAGCAGTATCATCTGGCTCATGGTCTGCAGTATTGTCTGGCTAATGAGTAGTAGTGGGTTTGTTTTGGAGCACAGATTGAGGAGCTGAAGGCAGCTTTGTCAGACAAAGAGTATCAGGTAATAACTGAATGTGCAATCAGCAACATGGCCGAAACTCCCAATTTGCCACCTTCCTTATTTCCGAGCAAGCAAGAAGCTACAGACAAGATCAACAAGGAGAAGCAAATCGTGCAGGAAGAATCACCACCACCACGGCAGTTATCCAGTGACTCCAATGTTGTCACCAATGAAGCTCATGGGCAGTCCACAGAGGAAACGGTCCCAGAGATTTCTGGTTCATCAGCAAACACAGCTGCCTCTTTGGCATCTGAAAACGCTTATACAACAGTGAAAATTGGCATTGGAATTGACCTCGTCCAGCTCAGTTTGTTTGTGGGTGGTTCTCGGGACAACACCCTTGCATCAATTCAGGTACTGATTTTCTTTCACGTGATGAAACCCTAAACCCTGTTGAAATCCTCCCTCTTTTATTATTGTTAATTCAACAACTAGGAGATGATTATTGCTTTTTTAGATTTTCTTCAAGCCTGATCCACCATGGGGATGAGGAAAAAAATTGTGCAGGTGAGTGGTGTCTGGGCATCACTGAAGCAGAATTCAGTTGAAGAGATGATGGTGATGGCAACGCTGGAGAGGTTTAGTGTGAAAGATGATCGGGAAGGTACCGATCCTGAGATGTGCTACATGATTGGCAGTGCTGATGATCGGGAATCAAATAATTTGTTGGGGGTTGCTGCAGCAACCACCGTTATCAACAATCCACAAAATGAAATCCTAAAGAACAACAACAAATCAGGAACTGTGATGGACACACCCTCTTGTAGTAAGCCAGAATGCAGGTCAGTTGATGGGTGGGGCGGTGGTTACCACCCAAGAGAGTGGTATCTATCTCTTATTGGTGTTCCTCTTTCTTTTTTTTTTCCTGATCAGTAGAATAGCTACTAGATTCAGAAACATTCTTCTTCAGGACATAAATACTATTTGAAGCAATCAGTTTCTAACAGAAGCAAATAAATTCAGGTCTGCTCTCACGATGTTGGTGATGGATGCAAAGATCAGCCCGACTTTGCAGCTAATATCAGTTCGAATGCAACGCCCTCGGTTACTTGTTGCGTTTGATTTTCTATTGGCAGTCGCTGAGTTCTTTATCCCTTCAGTCCATGCAATTCTGTCAGAAGGAAAGGGCGATGAGAATCCGCTGGACATGACAGGCGGCATCTTTCTATCTGAACCTGCTCACAAGCAGGCTTATAAAGATGTGGAAATCTCACCCAGTAAGCCACTCGTTGCTGACTGCGACACTGTTAACGAGTATGTGTATGATGGGCAAGGAAACCATCTCCGTCTGCTGAATCGCAATGGGACAGACTTATCTGAATTCTCTCCAGAGGCGCTTATCTTCATTGGGGATGGAAAGCGGCTGATTTTCAGGAATATAATAATCCAGGTCTGTTTGTTGTTGCAATTCTCTGTACCTGAATTCGACTGTTCACATTACTGGGGGAAAAAAGAAAAAAACACGCTCATAACTGTTACTTATGTGACGGAGTCTCATGTTGCAATCTAAATGTGGCAGAAGACTTTTAGCTTTTTCTTAATTGTGTTGTGGGTTTTTGTAGAACGGAGATTTTCTAGACTCATGCATTTCTCTGGGAAGCAACAGCAGCTATTCAGCATCAGAAGACGATGGTGTATTCTTTGAAGGGCCCCCTGAAGGATCAATGGATGAATGCACCAAGCACCCTGCATCAACCAATAAGGGCCAAGGGGCAGAAGCTGAAGACAAACCTCCAACAGAACTTTTATTCGATTTGCAGGTTGAGTGAACTACAACTTCACAACCACCCTAAACCCTAAACCCACCGTCTCTAAGAACCCTGAAAACTCTTTATGGGTGTTTGCAAATCATCATGGTTCAGGTGTCTCAGGTGACATCCTGGAGGCTTTGTTTTGTGATCAAAAAACACACACTACTAAACCCTAAACCCTGGACCCTAAACCCATGTCCTTTTTGTTGTGGTTTTTGATACATGGGTAAAGATTGGATTTTGGGGAAGTGTACAGATGTCGAAACGGAGTCACAAATAGCAATACCAAAGTGTTGGAAAAAACATTGAATATGCATTTTGAGTACAGTCTTTAATATAATAATAATAATAATAATGCTTGCAGGCAATTGGTCCAGAGCTTACATTCTACGACAGTTTGAAACGGCCCACAGAACCACTTCTGGTTCCAGAGAGGCTGGTTCGGGCGAGAATGAATGCTTTCTCCAGGTTGTGTTTACGGGGCGAGGATTTGGAGTTGAATGCGAATTTGAATGCTTTCACCATCGAGTCCAGTAGCGGTGTGAGTGTTGTGGAACCATTTGATGCCACGGTCAAATACTCCAAAGTGTCGGGCAAGCAGAATATTCATGTCAGTATGTCAGAGATTTATACCAATTTCTCATTCAGCATCCTGCAGCTCATCTTGCGTCTACAGGATGATGTGATGGCCTTCATGCGTATCACATCTGAGCAAATCACAGTGGAATGTTCGGAGTTTGACAGAATCTGGGTGGATGATCGTAAGGACAAAATACGAAACAACTCTACTTGTTTGAATCTTTTTAATACTGAAAAAACACTTGGTTTGATTGCATGAAATTGTTCTGTGGGTGAAATCGTTTGTTCTACTCTCTTTACAGTTACCTGCAGAAATTATATTATTTATTGCCTGCAGATATATGCCCAAAAGATGAGTTCTGGAAAGATCGATTCCTGAACTCTGATTGACTGACTGTTTGTCAACAGGACCAGAGGAAAAATCAGGAGGCCGAAATATTGCTTTCTGGCGACCCCGACCACCTCCAGGTTTTGCAGTCCTTGGAGACTGTTTTACTCCACGGTAAAAAAGCAGACATTCCCCTTGTAATTCTAGAAGCTAAAAGTGGGACCTTAGAATCTGCATTATTTGTGCTTTTACAAACTGCTACACTCCAAATCTTATAGCTGGGTACACTTGTTTGCTGTTGTTCAAATTGCTCCAGCATCAGACAGATGTTGCCACCAGTAACAAGATGTGTTTTTTCAGCTGATTTTTTTGGGGTCGGGGGGTGGGGCATATGTTTTTGATCGACAGAAATGAAATTCCGTCAAAGGGAGTGCTGGCACTGAACATGGGCTTAGCAAGGGTCAAGAGACCAGTGGATTTCAAGCTTGTATGGTCATCCTTTGATCTCTCCTCCTCTTTGCATCGTGGCATGAATGCCAATGGGTCTGCAAACAGCTTGTACGGGGTTGTGATGGCAGAAGAAGGTCTGAGTGGATCCAATCAAGCAGATGGGAAAAGCTTTTTGGATGAGGATGGAGAAGATCAGGAGCAGGAGTGTTCCATTTGGTTGCCAATACCTTCCCCAGGTTATGTGGCACTTGGGTGTGTGGTGTCAAGAGGACATGAACCACCTTCCCCAACCACTGCCCTATGTGTTCTTGCCACACTTGTTACACCATGTTCAATGAAAGACTGCATATATGTCTCCACTCAGTATTTGTAAGTTCCTCTTCTGTGTCTTCTTATGTTTGTGTTGGTTTCTGCAGTTCATTTGGGTGGATGGAAAAATTGTGTGGTGTGGTACAATCTTGACTTGTAATTAGTAGTCATGGTCCCACAAACTCAATACTATGTGAAATTGTAATTGTGCTATCTACAGGAACGAAACTTTTGAGCATCAGAAACAGTGGGCATTCTGGCGTGTGGACAACTCGATTGGTTCCTTTTTCACACAATCAGGACTAGACGCTGCAATCAAGTACAAGGCGTATGAAATCCGGCACGTCATCAATAACTACAAGCCATACACAGTGCATGAGACAGAGCCAGCAACAGCAGTTTCAAGGCAATTGTCAGGAACTCCTGACTTGGATGTACCACAACAAGAGGGGACCTCCCCACAGGAGGTTCAGAGGGATGAGTCTGGAGTGGTTGTTTCACAGGGACTTTCTTCTGGACGGAGTTATGAAAAGGTGGCCAGATTCAAACTGATTTGGTGGGATAAGGGCAGTGGCTCAAGAGATGGAGTCTCAATCTGGCGCCCGATTGTTCCCCCCGGATGTGCAATGTTGGGTGATTTGGCTGTTCAAGGGTAAACCATTTTTCTGTTCTTTTCTTTTTTGTACTGACACCTTTTTGTTGTATTTTTTTTTGTGTTGGGTTGTGGTGATACTTCAAAGAAGGTTCAAGGCTTTGGAGTTCTTTCAAGGTTTGCAAGTTTGTTGTAGGTTGCAGCACTGTGATATTGTTATCACAAGGTTGAACAAAAGATGTAAAATTTTGTAATGACTTTTTTGGCTTGCAGTTATGAACCACCAAGTATTGGGTTAGTGTTGAATGACACACTAGAAGGGGGCCTTCTTGCCAAACCACTTCGATTTCAGGAGCGGGGACAGATCTCAAAGCGGAGAGGCATGGAGGGGGTGTCATTTTGGTATCCAGTGGCACCACCTGGCTATGTTGCCATGGGATGCATTGCCAGCAAATCTTCAGTACCTGAACCTGATGGAGCCAATCATGTGTGCTGTGTCCGCAACGAGCTTGTAACGCGTGTCAATTTCACAGCTCACAGTATTTGGGATAGCTCAACTCTGCGACATGGAAATGAAGAGCTGAGTATATGGCTTGTTGAAAATGAGGTAATTGGGGGTCATCTTACCATCTGTCGGTTTTGCTACCATCATCGTTAGGATTATAATTTGTGCATACCTTTTGCAGATCTCTTCTATTATTATGTGGGTTTTATGGAGATTCCTGATTTGATCTCTTATGGGTAGCAGTTTTTCATATGCAAATCAGAGTTTTTCTTCCATGAGTAAAACCCAGCAAGTTCATTATGGTTGAATCCCCCTGAGATGGGTTTGCAATTATCATTTGGGTTTTTTGGGTGGGGGTTGGGATTTATTCTTTTCAGGCCAATACATTCTTTGCAAGGCTAGGCCACAAGCGGCCTCCAAAGAGACTGGCTCTTGATCTTGCTGATTTTAGAAAGGTCACCAGGCCTGACAACTTAACAGTCGATGCAGAAATCAAGCGCATTTCAGCAACTTTCTTTGACGATTTTGGTGGTCTGGTAAGGTTATGGATATGGTGGAGGAATATTTCAGTTAGTTGTTGCCAGTGACCTGACCTTGATGATCTCCATTTTAGTATCAGAAACCAAGATGTTTTGATGGTGTTTGTATGGGGCAATTGAAGAGATTGTACCACTTTGGATTTGTTCGTGGCTTGGTCCAGATGGCTCCTTTGGTGGAATTCTCAGTAAGTGGAATTCAAGCGAGTGTCCATGGTAGGATGGAAGCATTGAGTTCAACAACCAACTTCACACTTTCTGCAACAACATATAACGGGAAGTATGATGCTTGGGAACCGTTGATTGAGCCTTGTGACACTTTTGTCAGGTAAAAGCTGAATATGCACATTCTTAAGAAAAGCTCATCGATTGCAAAGAACTACTTCTGAACAAATGTTGTGTTGATTGGATGTGTCAGTCATACTTTTGCATGTTTTTTTTTTGGTTATCACATACATATGCCATGTGATCCTGTTCTAGCTGGGATTGTATTTGATATCTCTCACATTGAAAAATGATTCTGCTCTAAACCCTAAACCCTAAACCCAGATTCGAGTACAAAAGTCATCCAACAGACAAGGTGCTTCCAACTGAGTCTCAGATACGTGTGAATACATCAAGTGACTTGAATGTGAATGTTTCAACTGCAAACATGAATCTGTTCCTGGAGGCGTATGCTAGCTGGACAAATCTAAGCCGCATCGAAGAGGGCTCCAAACAGCAGCTTATCCAGGCATGCATGCAAAAAAAAATTTGCTTACATCTTTTCTTCCATTTCTGCTATGTTATCGGGTGGGGTCTTAGATACACCACCTGGGAGAAATGGGTTTATTGTTTTTCTGCAAGACAGGGTTTCAGAGCACAAGAGTTGGGAGGAAGATTTAAGGGTGTGGGTCAGTGCCTTTTTTTTCTCTTTTTTTTCCCCATTTATGTCTAATTTTAAAGACTGAGAGTTATTAACTAACCCCCCCCCTGCTGCAATGCAAACCAACCAGGACCAAAGACCAAGCCAGCGTGCGCTCAACCGCAAACCTTCCCGATTGAGCATTGCAAAATCTCTGTCGGGTGCTTCTCACAATGGCAACAAGGGTTTTGACATCGTGAACCACAATGAACTTGGTGAACAACTGTTTCTTCGAGTTATTGAAGCCAATGGACGTCCCAAGATTTTGCCTTTGCCACCAGGTGGAACAGCATCGGTGAAGCTGCCCACTTCTCGCAGCATGCAAGACCCCGGAACAAAGGAGTCACTGAGACGCAGTCCTGTAAAATACATTGCTCTCCGTATTGGCAGTGCAGAGGTAAATGTCAGCAATCCATATGTTCCAGGGTTTAGGGTTTAGGGTTGTTCTGATGTACTTGAAACTGCAAGAGAATTTGTCAAAAGTAACATTTCAATATTCATTTGTGACACAGAGTTTTTGCTTGCTCTCCAATTCACACACACCCAAATTCTCTTTTTTCTTCTCAACATTTGAGTGGTGGCTGATGGGATGCCATATTTTGCAGTTGCCGGAGGAAGAGGGTCTTGGGGGTCGGGAGTTTATGGCTGCAGTCCGTGTTGTACCCTCTGCACCAACTTCTGACAATCGGGAATTGCTGTACCAAAGTGCTCGGACACGTTGTGTTAATCCTGACAAGGACAATCGTGGTGGCCACATTTATGTTCATTGGGATGAGATTTTTGTCTTTGAAGTTCAACCAGGGGTAAGTGTGTACATCGTCCAGGATTTGGAATGTTTTCATTTGTCATTGCAATCCTCCATCCATATACAGACGGATTTGTTTGCAGTGCACAATTTCATCACACATTCCTCTTTTGTCCACCTCAAGTGTTAGTTTGTCCTTCTGAGATTTGGTCAGTTGGCTAAGATGAATATGGGCTTGTAAAATTGGTGCAGAACATGAATAAAGCAGAGATTGTTGTGACAGATTTAGCTCAAGGTATGCAGCTCTTCCCATTCTCTAAATGGTTTTCTCTGGGATTTTTTTTCCTCCACCTTCCCAAGATTCTTCTGTCTTCTCAGTTCTTTTTGGTCTGTTGGGTCTTACTTTTTTTTTCCTCTCAAGGTTTGATGATTTTGTGCTTTGAGGGGAATTTTTTTTTTTTTTTTTTCGCAGGTGCAGCAGTGGGTTTCTGCTCCATTCCACTCTCTGAGAACTCTGGAAAGAGCAAATTTGCACCACATTACAATGTTCAGAGTGAGGGTCCTGTTCCACGGTCATCATTGGAGTTAACCCCTATGAAACTTCTCGCACCACGAGGACAGAGATCAGCAGAGAACAACAATGAAGAGAAGAAACAACAGATTGACTGTGGTGAGATCAATCTTGCGCAGTATTTCTTTTCAGTATCTGCAGACCAGGACATGTCTGCTGATGGTCTGCTCGGGGGTGAAGACTCTGGAAGTTACAAACCTGGAACGATTGAAGTTTCACCTTCTGAACGTGGACCATGGACGCAAGTAGGCTTGAATTATGCTCTTGGTCCTGCACCCTGGTACATGGGTAACACCACGCTGGCTAGTGAAATTGTTGTGGTTGAGGGTGTCAAACATCTCATCGTCCGCACACTTGTGCAGCTTTCCAATGACACTGATTTTTTCCTTGATGTCCGCCTCTGCCCGGACTTTCTGCTTGAAGGAGGAGGTGGGTTGGATCCAATTGAAGTTGATATTGATGAAACTAGCGCATTTGTTGAAGAGGAAGTTTTTGAGGATGAGCGCTACCAACCACTTGCCGGCTGGGGAAGTGCATGGCCTGGTCATCTTTTGCCAACTGATCCTGGTCACTGGTCCAAACGAGACCTCTCTGCAGCTTCACCAGTACTTTTGCAACACCACCCTGTACCTGTAGATGGAGAATTGCAGGAATTTCTGTTCTCTTTCTTTTGTTGGGTCTACTTCAATGCATTCAGTTCATCACACATTTAGGAGGTGGAACTAGATCCAGTGTAGACCGATAACACCCATCATTCTGTAATGGTTGTGCAGCCAATCTCAGAGGTTGATCCACCACCGGCTTGGGAGTGGACGAGTGAGTGGCATGTGGACAAAGTGGGTCCTGTTGATCAAGATGGGTGGGCATATGCGTTTGATTTCTGGTCACTTAAGACTTGGCCCCCTGCGAAGGGCTCAGAGAATGCCTTGAGTTTCATCCGACGGCGTCGCTGGGTCCGCTCTCGGCAACGCATTGGTAAGGAGAAAAGCAAGTGCATTCTGCTCGGCATTTTGGAGCCTGGAACAACCATCCCTTTCCCACTCAAGAGCTTGTGTGCTGGGAGCTTGGATTACTGTGTGCAGGCAAGTAGAAATTTTCACCAATGTTGTTGCTCCAAAGATTGATTTCTGGCATGAAGTCAAGCTTGAAGCATAAGGCAATAAGACTCAACAAGTTCACAGATGCTGTGTTTGTTTGTTGGTGTTTGGTTGGTGCAGGTGAGACCACATCTGGGAGGAATGAGCCCAAGCCTAACACACAACTGGAGTCAGGTGGTTCCATCAAAAGCACGGACAGAGATGTCACTTAGGCGGTCGGCAACCAAGTTGTTCAGAGTGCGATCTCTTACAGAAACTGAAGAACTTCTGTTGTGCCCAGCTGAAGCTGGAAGCAGTAACACAACACCCGGCAAAGACATTTGGTTCTGTCTGGAATCGAAAGCTACAGAAATTGGGAAGAACGCTCGCTTGGAACCAATCCAGGATTGGTGCCTCAAGATTTCTGCTCCACTGATGCTTGACAACCTGTTACCTGTTCCTTGTGAGTATATGGTATCTGAGAAGTCCACAGGCAGAGGTCCCATAGTCAGAGATCGAGGTATTGCTAATCCTGGTGAAATCACATTTGCATTCCATGCCGACCTTCGGAAAGCACTTTATCTCACTTGGATTCCTCAAGGAAATTGGCATCCGAAAAAGGTCGGTGTTCATAGTTGTCTACTCTTTGTCATTTTTTCTTTGTTTGTATCCTTCAATTCTTTGACCTTGGAGCACATGTAGCTTGATCTAAACCTTAAACCCTTAATCTATCTGTTATGAAATTTTGTCTTTGAGAATTTCTTGCTACCTGTGACCTTGATGGGTCACTTCTTTTTTCAATTACTGTCAACATCATACAGAACAAACCCTGTGTCCGTTGTAGGTCTTTCATAACCATGATATCTGTGTTGAAGATGGGTGTGTGTGCCTTCATTTGATATGTTTGTGAATGTCGGGTGTTGTGAAGGATGCTGTCCTGATTTCTCATCCCTACAGAGAGCTTGCAAACCATATCACCGTCGATAATGCAGTGACGGGCAGGTCTGTCTCTGGGCTAACACTTCTAATTTTTTTGGTGGCTGCATTTATCATAGTGGTATTCATTTCTTTGTTTCTTCAAAAAAATTAGTGGTGTTGTTACAGTACTGCCACAAACTGGTCCAGTGTTTGTAGATTCAAAAATTTGCAATCTTTCTTCATCTGTGCGTGTTTCAAGGTTTTTTTTTTTTTTTTTTTTTGTT
>Ga0209611_10013078_pt1 | contig 11491 bp, 12 predicted proteins | sample S1TSphgellanicum_3_FD_187693 | JGI IMG/M metagenome (GOLD analysis project Ga0209611, IMG submission 187693) | Host-associated microbial communities from peat moss isolated from Minnesota, USA - S1T2_Fc - Sphagnum magellanicum MG (SPAdes) (version 2) | ecosystem: Host-associated > Plants > Peat...
CCACGGGCGCGAACCTCGCCGGCAGCAACGACAATGTGATTCAGTTCCTGAATGCGCGCCAGCGTGCCGACGGCAAGCTGCTCGCGATGGTGCGGCCGTTCCTCGGCACCGGGCAGGGCGGCGACGCCGTGCTCATCGATGTCGGGGACTTCGTCGAGATTCATCAACCCTCGACACCGGGCGGTTCGGGCGGCACGGCCCAGACGAGCGCGACCGATCTCGGCGTCACGACGGACGCGAACATGCCCTCACCCGGCGGCCGATTCCATTCGGTCTATCCGTTGTACGACGGCACGAACCGCATGCTCGCGAGCTGGGCGCCCTGTCTCGTGGTCGAGGGGACCGGCAGCTCCGCGACGACCGCCGTGTGCGACAGCGCCAACACCGCGGGCACGGGGGTGGTCCCGGCGCCGCCTGAATACACGGTGTGGACCTACGATTTCGCTGCCGGCACCCTGACGCCGCTGCTGAGCGCCGAAGCCGGCACTCAGATCATCGAGCCGGTGATCCTGCAGACGCGCAGCCCCGCCGCGACCTTCATCGCCGACAGCGTCGCCACGACGAGCGCACAGCAAACCCTCGTCGCCAACGGGGTCGGAATCCTCAACATCGCGAGCATCTACGACTTCGACGGCGTCGATACGGCCCGGCCGAACATCGCCGGAGTCTCGGACCCGGGAGAGAGCGCCTATTACTCCCGTCCGTACCGCTTCATCCGCATCGTGCACCCCGTGGAAATCCCCAACAGCAAGACCGTGCGCAAGATCGACGCCTCCGCGTTCGGGCCCGCTGACATGGGCATGCGGGAAATCCTGGGCTATGCACCCGTTCAGCCCGACGGTTCGGTCTCGATCCAGGTGCCCGCCAACGTGCCGTTCACGATCGACATTCTGGATGCGAGCGCCCAGCGGGTCCTCGCCCGGCACGTCAACTGGCTGCAGCTGATGCCCGGCGAGACCAAGACCTGCAACGGCTGCCACGCCACGAGCACCACGAATCCGACCTCACACGGCAGGTCGGGCCTCACCGAATCGGTCAATGCCGGCGCGCCGTCCGCCGGTCAACCCTTTCCGGACACAAATCCGGCGCTGCCCGCCGCGGCGGGCGAGTCCATGGCGGCAACCCTCGCGCGCATCAGCTGCGCGGCGGGCAGCACGCTCGCGAGCGGCGGAAGCCCCGTGCCGTGTTCAGAGCTGCTGAGTTCGGACGTGATCTATGCGCCGGTGTGGACCACGGGCGCGACGCTGCCGCCCGGACAGACCGACCCCGCGATTGCATATCTTTATTCGGACACGCTGAGCCCGCTCGCGGAACCGGCGAATTGCACACCGACATGGACCGCGCAGTGCCGCAGTACGATCCACTACCCGCTGCACGTGCAGCCGCTGTGGTCGCTCACGCGGCAAACCTTGGCTGGGGACGGCAAGACCGTGCTCTCCGACCATACCTGCACGCTGTGCCACAATCCGTCGAGCGCAGCGAACTCGACGCAGCTTCCGGCAGGTCAGCTCGACTTGACGAGCTCAATGACGCCGGTTGCGGTAACGGTCGACGGCAACCTCGTGACCTCTTACGTGACGTCTTATAAACAACTGCTGTTCCCTCACGACGAGCAGCAGCTTAATATGGGTGCCTTGCAGGACACGCTCGTGCCGGCGCCGGGTCCGCCGACCGGTCCGATCAATCCGGTCACGGGACTGCCGACGCCGGTGCTCGTGCCGGTGCCTCTGACCGCGCCGATGGTGGCCGGCAGCGCGTTGAACTCGGCGGCATTTTTCAGCGAGTTCAGCGAGTTCAGCGGCAGTCACTACGGTTATTTAACGCCGGCGGAGTTGCGTTTGATCTCTGAATGGCTCGATGACGGTGGTCAGTACTACAACGATCCATTCGTGGCGCCCGTAGCGAACTGAAGCGGATGCCGCGCCTGCTTGCTCTCGTGCTGGTCTTGCAGGCGTTGCTGCTCGGCGCCGGCGCCCATGCCGCCGGGGCCGGGGTCGAGCTGGTGGTCACGGAGCCCTACCTCGAGATGCACACGGGTCCGGGCCGCGGCTACCCGGTGTTCTACGTGATCGGGCGGGGCGAGACCGTGGTGGTCCTCTACAGCCGCACCGACTGGTACCGGGTGCGCGCGCCGCGCGGCCAGGAAGGCTGGGTGCGCCGCGAAGATCTGCGGCGCACCGAAACGGCAGACGGGGGTCCCGCCCCGATCGTGCCGTATCCGGATTTCACGTCGCACCGCTGGGAGCTCGGCGCCGGCTACGGCATCTACAACCGCGAAAACCTCGTGACCGTCTACACCGATTTCGGCTTCACGAACAGTCTGGATATCGAACTCGTGCTGCAGCAGGCCTTCGGCACCATCGACAGCCGCCTGATCGGCACGATCGGAATCCGCAACACCGTGCTGCCCGAGTGGCGCTGGTTTTCCCCGACCATCGGCATCGGTACCGGTTATCAGCGCATCTCCTCGATCGCACCGCCGGCGCCGCTCGAGGCCGGCAACCAGCTCGCCTATGCCTCGCTGGGGGCGCGCGGCTTCATCACCCGCCGCTTCATGTGGCGGTTCGACTGGCGCACGTACGTCGTCTTCAACAACGTGAACAAGACGGAGGAACTCGAAGAATGGAAATTCGGCCTGGCAGTGTTCTTCTAGCGGCGCTGCTGCTGTCCGGTTGCGGCTGGTTCCACCGCGGCGACCAGGGCCCCGCGCCGGTGCCCGTGGACGAGCCCCAGCCGGATCCTACGATCATCGAACCCCAGGTGACGCGCCGCGAGGTCAAGACGCCGCACATCAAGGCCAAGGACTTCGAGCTCGGGGCGTATGTCGGCGCGCTCTCCATCCAGGATTTCGGCGTCAATCCCCTCTACGGGCTGAGCATCGCCTATCACGTGACCGAGGATTTTTTCCTGCAGGCCGACGTGGCACGTTCGAAGGCCGGTCAGAGCAGCCTCGAGCAAGTGTTTCCCGACATCTCGGTGCTCTCGAACTCCGGGAGACGTTTCACGTATTACGACCTCGACGTGGGCTACAACATCCTGCCGGGCGAGATCTTTCTCGGCCGCGGGCGCGCGTTCAATTCGGCGCTCTACGTGACGGTCGGCGTCGGCGACGTGAAGTTCGCCAACATCGACAATTTCGCGTTGAACTTCGGCGTGGGGGGCAGGATCTTGATCACCGACTGGCTTTCCGCCCACCTCGACGTGCGCGACCACGTGTTCGACTCGGACCTGTTCGGCGTGAGCAAGAACGTGCACAACATCGAAACGACCTTGGGATTGTCGGTCTACTATTAATCAGGAGCCTGCCATGAACAGCCTTTCGACGAAACCGCTGCGGCGCTTTGCGCTCGCCGCCCTGCTCACCGTGGCGGCCGCGCACGCCGCGGCCGCGGATTCCGACGGTCCAGCCCCCGACTTCACGCTCGCCCAGCTGTCCGGCACCCCGGCGAGCTTGAGCCAGTACCGGGGCCAGGTGGTTCTCGTCAATTTCTGGGCCACCTGGTGCGGTCCCTGCCAGCAGGAGTTGCCGCTGCTCGACCAGGTCTACAAGAAGTACAAAACCGCCGGCTTCACGCTGCTCGGCGTGAACGTGGACAAGGACGCGCCGGCGGTCCAAGCTCTGCTCGCGCGCAAGCCGCTGAGCTTTCCGGTGCTGCTCGATCCCGCGAATGCCGTGAGCAAGGCCTACCACGTCGACGACATGCCGAGCTCCGTGCTGATCGACAGGAAGGGTATGATTCGATACGTCCATCGCGGCTACAAGCCCGGGGACGAGAACGAGTATCAGGACAAAATCCGCCAGCTGCTGCGGGAGTGAGCATGCGCCCCCTGCGACGGTATTGCTTGCTCGGCGTCGTGCTGACCTCGGCGGGGTGCAGCGGCGGCCTGCAGCCCTGGGTAAAGCCCTATGAACGGGATCGGCTCGCCGATCCGATCATGTCCTGGGACCGGGACGCGATCTCGTCGGCCTACATCGAGCATGTCCAGGAGTCCCGCGAAGGCGCGCGTGGCGGCACGGGCTCGGCGGGCGGCGGCTGCGGCTGCAACTGACCGGCATGCCGACGCTGCGCGCTCTCAGCCTCATCGCACTCGCCGGTGCGCTGCTCGGGCGCACGGCCGGCGCGGACGTGCTGCCCGACAACCGTGCGGATTTGTTCTACAGCCGGTACAGCGGCGGCGGCATGGAGATCCAGGGCTATTCGGCCCTCGTGCGCGAGAAGTTCTCCGACACGTTCGCGGTCGAGGCGAGCTATTTCGTCGACAAGGTGAGCGGCGCCTCGGTCGACGTGCTGAGCCAGGCGAGCGTCATCAAGGACGAGCGCAAGCAGAAAAACCTCACCGTCAACTGGGTGCATGACAAGACCACGTACACCGTGGGCTACACGGAGAGCCGCGAGCGCGACTACATCTCCTACACGCCGCATTTCGCGCTGAGCCAGGACATGTTCGGCGATCTGACCACCGTCACGGTCGGCTACTCGCGCACGCGCGACATCGTCGGCGAGAACGACGGCACCGCCGACGTGCCGGTCATCGCGTGGCTCGGCCATGCCGAGAGCCGCGCCTATGACCTCGGCGTGTCGCAGATCATCACGCGCAACATGATCGCGGGCCTCACGCTCGACGTGATCACGGACAACGGGTATCTCGCCAATCCCTACCGCTCGATCCGCTATTACGACCCGGCCAGCGCCAAGGGGTATGGGCTGGGCAGCCAGGTCTATCCCGACACGCGCACGAGCACCGCGGTCGAGGGCCGGATCAAGTATTATCTGCCCTACCGGGCGGCCGCAGCCCTGTCCTACCGGTATTACCGCGACACCTGGGGCATCGTCGGCCGCACGATCGAAATCGACTACACTCAGCCGTTCGCGAACTTGTGGATACTCGAGGGCAGGGTGCGCCTCTACTCCCAGGGCCATGCGGTGTTCTACAGCGACGTCTTCCCGTACGCCGGCTACCAGAACTTCGAGGCCCGCGACCAGGACCTCGCCGCGCAGAAAAACACGACGATCGGAGCCAAGGCGACCTACGCCTTCCTGCCGGAAGGCTGGAAGGTGTTCAAGCGCGGCACGGCCACGATCGACGTGAGCCGCATCCAGTTCAAATATTCCGACTTCCGTGACATTCGCGACTACGGGGAGCCGCAATACGCGCCGGGCGAGGAACCGCTCTATCATTTCGACGCGACGATTTATCAGCTCTACATGTCGATGTTCTTCTGAGGCGGATCTACAGGTCAAAGTTCTTCTGCGAAGGTTCTACAGATCGATGTTCTTCTGAGGGGCTTGCGCGAGCGCCCGCCACCAGACGAGCAGCATCGGCGCGAGCGCCGCGGCGACGGCGAGAGTGTCGGCCACCCAGTCCCAGAAGTCACGATCCCGGCGCACGATGTCGAGCCCCTGCACGAATTCGATCAGCGCACCGAATCCCGACAGTGCCGCCGCGATCAGCAGAACGTTGCGCTTCGGAAAGGCCGCTGCCGCGAGCCCCGTGAGCGCATAGAAGGCGATGAAGTGTTCAGCCTTGTCCCAGGGCACGAGCCGCAGTGCGCGCTCGGAGGGAATGACCGCACTGTAGAAGGTGAAGCCGAGCGCCGCGAAGAACGCACACTTGGCGAGAACCACGAAACTCTTGATTTTCTGCTCCTGATCGTCCAAAAGACCGATGGATACCGGCAAACGCTGGATTATGTCGCCGTACAGACCGGATCATGTCGTCGAAAACACCGGATCATAGCAAACCCCTTGGAGGACTCCGATGAACACCCGAGTCACGCGTCGCGCCATGCTGCGGAGATTGAGCCTCGCGGCTGGCGCGGCCTGTGTCGCCGGCACTCCATTCCGGCATGCGTCCGCAGCCGACACGGCGGCAGCGCACCTCGACGAGCATGACCCGGCCGCCGTCGCGCAGCACTATGTGGAGGAATCGAGCCACGTCGATGCGCGGAAAAACCCGACCTTCGTCGCCGGCAGCAACTGCGACAATTGCCTGTTGCTCCAGGGCAAGCCGGGCGAGACCTGGCGACCCTGCACCCTGTTCCCGGGGAAGCTCGTGAAGATCAGCGGTTGGTGCAAATCCTGGGCGGCGGAGATGTAGCCCGTCCGGACGATCGTGCGCGATCCGCCGCGCTTTCCTGCGTAGGAACCGTCGTGCGCGAGGCGCCGCGCGCGCTGCGAGCCGCTCTCAGCTATGCCCGGCGGTCGAACGCAGCAACGGCCTGAACGCCGATGGAGGGAAAGTCCGTGAAGAAACCGTCGATTCCGATCTCGAGATAGCGCTTGATCTCGGCCGCGAGATTGCCGTGCGCCGCGGGCGACGAACCGATGCGCAGGTCCTCGGGCAAAAACTCGTTCTCGGCGCGAAACGTCCAGACGTGCACCGCCAATCCCGCCGCATGGGCCGCACGCACGCCATCGCTCGTCGCGAGCGGCTTGTAGACCCCGATCGCGTCGGCGTAGCCCGCGACCTCGGACAGGTCGCCGAGATCGTGTTCGAGCAGCTGTACGAGCGGAAGATCCGTGAGCGTTCGCAGGCAGCGCAGGTTGCTCGGATCGAAGGACTGGATAAAGACGGGCGAGCCCAGATGGCCGTAGTCGTGCCGGTCGAGCACCTCGAGTACGGCGCTCTCCAGGGGCAGACCGAGTGCGGCGAAATGCGCCGGATGCTTGGTTTCCGGATACACGCCGATGCGCCCACGCTGCCCGCGGTTCGAGTTCGCGTGCGTCGCGAGTTCCATGATCTCATCGAAGGTCGGCACGCTGAGGCGTCCGTCGAACACGGTGTTCTTCGGCCGCAGCGCCGGCAGTCGTTCGCGCGCCCGCAGCGTCTTGATCTCGGCGAGCGTGAAATCCTCGGCGAACCATCCGCTCAGCGACTCCCCGTCGATGACCTGGGTGCGGCGGCGGCCGGCAAACCCGGGCCGGTCCGCCACGTCGGTCGTGCCGCCGATCTCGTTCTCGTGACGCGCGATCAAGACCCGGTCTCGCGTCATCACGAGATCGGGCTCGATAAAGTCGGCACCCTGCTCGATCGCGAGCCGATAGCTCTCGAGCGTGTGCTCTGGCCGTTCTCCGCTCGCGCCGCGATGCGCGATCACAGTCACGCTATCCAGGGCAAACCCCTCAGGTTTTGGTGGCCAACTCTCACGGGTGTTAGTTTACCCGCAAGGCGGCCCCAAGCTCCGACTCAATGCGGTGAGGGCGCGCTGCTCGGAATCGGCTCGTAGGCCGACATGGGGCGGTCGGTGCCCGGCATCCACCGCAAACGCGCCTCCCGTTGGACGTCGGCCGCGCTCGGGGGTCCGATCGCGCTCATCCCCGGCTCCAGCGTGCGTGCCGCCAATGCGATTCCCACCGTGAACACGGCGAGAACGGCCAATGGCAGCGTCCGTCGATGCACGCGCATCGTCAAAACTCCCCGCTGGCGACATGCGGAATATGCGTCGGCGGGATATCGCTCGAGGACGCGGTGATTCGGGCGATCGCCCCGCTCGCGTGGCAACCCAGGGCGGTGAACATCAGCATGGCAACGATCTTTTTCATGGTGGCTCCGTTGAGTGATGGCTGGACAATTCCTGTGAGGATCGCGCACGGCGCAGTCCCCTTCATGGACCGAAGCGACGCCGGCACGCGAATCCGCTCACGGTAGGAAAAATAATGTTGGCCTGAACGGCGGGACGGGATGAAATGAATCATGAGAGAATCTCGCAAGTACTCTGTGGCGCTTGCCATGCATCTGCTGTGGCGCGTGCCATGCAAGGAGTGTGGCGCTGGCCGTGCATGTTTTTAACTTTTTGTTTTCACACAAACTTTCCGACTCTAACGAGTGACTCCATGGCTTCCAGCTCGCTGCCCGACGGCACGAACTTGACCCAGCTACTGACCGAGTGGCATTCCGGCGAACCTGCGGCCTTGGCGCGCCTGACCCCGCTGATCTATGAGGAGCTGCGCCGATTGGCCCGCACTTACATGCGCGGCGAACGCAAGGGACACACCCTCCAGGCGACCGCGGTCGTTCACGAGGCCTTCCTGCGTCTGATTCGCGCCAACGTCGCCGTCCAGGACAGGACCCACTTCTTCGCCCTGGCTGCGCGGCTCATGCGGCACGTCCTCGTCGATCACGCGCGGGCCCGGGCGCGCGCCAGGCGCAATCCCGACCGCACGCTGCCGGCCGCCGCGAATGACCCGGCGCCGATGGCGAACTTCGACATCGTGGCACTCGATGAGGCGCTCGATGGCCTTGCACAGATGGAACCGCGGCTCGCCGAAGTCGTCGAGCTATTTTACTTCGGAGGCCTGAAATACGAACAGATCGCCGCCGAGCTCGGCGTCTCGCCCGGCACCGTGCACCGGGATATACGCCTCGCACGCGCCTGGTTGCTGAATGAGATCGCGGGGCCCTGGCCGCCTCGGGCGGAGCCTTGAACCGATGCTGAAACCCGCGCGCTGGCAGGAAATCCAGGGTTTGTTCGCGGAACTCATCGACGCCGACCCCGAGACGCGCGCGGCCCGCCTCGCAGAGCTCGGGCCCGCGGACGCCGAGGTGCACCGAGCCGTGGAAAGGCTGCTCGCGTCGGATGCTCGCGGCGACGATCAGGTGGGGCATTCGATCGGCGCTGCGGCCGACGCGCTGCTCGAGAATCATCTGGACCGCCTCATCGGAACCGACGTCGGTCCCTACCGAGTGGTCTCGATCCTGGGCCACGGCGGCATGAGCACGGTGTATCGCGGCGAGCGCGCCGACGCGCAGTACCAGCGCGTCGTCGCCATCAAGGTCCTGGACCAAGCCGCCATGCACCCGCGGCTGCGCAGCCGCCTCAACAGCGAGCGGCAGATTCTCGCCTCTCTCGACCATCCCTCGATCGCACGCCTCATCGACAGCGGCACGCTCGAGGATGGAACGCCTTATCTGCTCATGGAGTACGTCGACGGCCAAACGCTGCTCGAATTCTGCGACCACCGCGAACTCAGCCTGCGCGCGAGAATCGAGCTCTTGATCAAGGTCTGCGCGGCGGTGGACTTCGCGCACCGCAATCTCGTCGTGCACCGGGACATCAAGCCGGCCAACATTCTGGTCCAGCCCGACGGGACGCCCAAACTGCTGGACTTCGGGATTGCCAAGCTGCTCGCGCCGGAAGGGCTCGCCTACACGCTGCCGCTGACGCTGGTGCAGGAACGGATCCTGACGCCCGAGAATGCCGCACCCGAACAGGTGCTCGGGCGCCCGATCACGACGGCGACCGACGTCTACGCGCTCGGTGTCCTCTTGTATCATCTGTTGAGCGGGCGCTCCCCGTACCGGCTCACCTGCTACAGTCAGCTGCAGCTCGAGCGGGCGATCTGCGTGGATGACCCCGTGCGCCCGAGCCAGAGAGTGGCGGCGCGCTCCCACAGCGAACCTGCGCCGGACGCAGAGCGCATCGCCGCCCGGCGCGGCCTGAACCCGGCACGCCTCGCGGCCCAGCTGAGCGGCGACCTGGACGCCATCGTCGCGATGGCGATGCGCAAGGAGCCGGATCGGCGCTATTCTTCGGTGCAGGCGCTCTGCGACGATCTCACGCGTTATCTGCAAGGCCAGCCCGTCAAGGCCCGGCAGGGCGATTGGCGTTACCATGGCGCAAAGTTTTTCCGCCGCAACGCGCTCTGGGTGAGCGGCGTCGGCGCAGTCATGCTCACCCTGGGCGGCATCGCGGCCGTCACACTGCGCCAGAACCATTTGATCGCCCTCGCGCGCGATTCGGCCGCACAGGAGCGCGACCGTGCCCAGCAAGTGTCCACGTTCCTCGTCGATGTTTTCTCCCAGGCCGACCCGTTCACGGCACAGGGCCGCATGCCGACGGCGAAGGACCTGCTCGACCGGGGTGCCGAGCAGATTCTCGGCAACGCGACCCTCAATCCGGAGGTGCGCGCCGAGTTGCTCGAGAGCATCGGGCTCGCCTACCGGCGCCAGGGCCTGACCGACCAGGCGGTGGCCCTGCTCCAACAGGCGCTCGCCACGCGCCGCGAATTGCGTCCGGTCGACAGTCGGCGCGTGGCCGCGGCATTGGCGAATCTCGCCCAGGCGCTCTCCGAAGGCGGCCATCTCGGTGCCGCCGAGGACGACTTGAACCAGGCATTGAAGATCTCCCGGACCGCGTCCGATCCGAATCAGACAGCGGACATTCTCGTGCAGATCGGCCACCTCGCCCTCGACGGGCAAAGCCAGCCGGAGCGCGCCTTCAAATTCTTCAATGAGGCGCTCGCCCTCTATCAAACGGCCTCGCACGATCCGCTGCAGATTTCCGCGACGTTGAACGGCATGGGGGAGTCGGCAGGGTGGATCGGCGATTACCCGCGGGCCGCCGGCTACGAGCGTCAGGCGCTCGCGCTGCTCGAGGCGAACATCAGCCACAACCACCCGGACTACGCGATCGCGATGGCAAATTTTGCGGTGACGCTGATCGAGCTCGGCAATTTCGCGGAAGCCGAGAAGCTGCTCGGCCAGGCCCGCGACATCGAACTCGTGGTGTTCGGACCCGACAATCCCCGGATCGCGGATATCGAGGCCGATTTCGGCATGCTCTACGATCACCTCGGAGACTCGGCACGCGCGATCGCCTCGACCCAGCGAGCGCTTGCGATCTCCCGTCAACATCTCGGCGCCAACCATTACTTCATCGGCTATTACTTCGAGTCTCTGGCGATCCTCGATCTGAAAGTGGGCGACCTTGCGTCCGCGGACGCGAATGTCCGGGAGGCCCTGGAAATCTACGCGAAGTCCCTGCCGGCGCGCCATCTTTACGTCGCGTCGGCCCATCGGCTGCTCGCCGAGATCGAACTCAGGCGCAGTTTGCCGAGCGCCGCCGAGGCCGACGCCACGACGGCCGCGAGCATGACCGCGGAACTCGCGGGAGCCGCCAACTGGAGAACCGCGCGCACCGAAGCCACATTGGGCTGGATCTTGATCTCCCGCGGCGCCGATCAGGGCGGACCGATGCTCGCGGCGGCGTTCGCCCGCCTGCGCGACACGGTCGGCTTGCACGACGAGGCGACCCGCGAGGCCGGCACGCGACTGCTCGACTATTATCGCTCGCGCCATCGCGATGACGATGCACACAAGCTGCTCGCGGCGCTCTCAGGCACGTGATACCGCGGCGGGCTTTCAACCTGAAAGGCCCTCGAGCTCGACATGACAGGCCCGTAAGCGAGGAGCCGCGGATGCCGCGGGCATGCGATAATAGGGCACGATTATCGCGGATCGAGGAGTCACCATGAAACTGCCTGGAAAAACCGGCGCACCGCTCGCCTGCGCTCTCGCGCTCGGTCTTGCCGCCTCGAGCGCGTTCGCCGGTGCGCGTGAGGAAGGCCGCCTGCTCACGGCCACCGAAGTGCTCGAAGAAGTGGAGGGAATGCCCGACCAGCGCCTGCCCGATCTGTTGTTGGCGCATGCCTATGGCATCGCCGTGATTCCGGACGTCGACAAGGTGGCCTTCATCTTCGGGGGCCGCCGC
>Ga0209611_10013079_pt1 | contig 11491 bp, 7 predicted proteins | sample S1TSphgellanicum_3_FD_187693 | JGI IMG/M metagenome (GOLD analysis project Ga0209611, IMG submission 187693) | Host-associated microbial communities from peat moss isolated from Minnesota, USA - S1T2_Fc - Sphagnum magellanicum MG (SPAdes) (version 2) | ecosystem: Host-associated > Plants > Peat...
AAATCTCATCCAAACTCTCAGCCAAACTCTCGCTTCTTGGAAATCTGGAAAAGCACATGATTTTAGCACTTTTAATTTTCTGATACAGCATTTTGGCTAATATATAGCCAGAAAAAAAGGGGGAGGGGAGGGGGGGGGTGCTGGTGAGGATCCCCAGCATTAATTAATTAGCATTAAATGGCAACCCTCCTAAGTGGGTTGTAAATTTGTGGCGACCTATAAAAAGGATTTTTCATGGAAAGGAAATAAAATGAAATGAAATAAGCCAGACTTCAAAGGAAAAAAATAAATTCCAATTTGTAAAATATTTTTATAATAAATTCCAGCAGGTAGCAAAGAATATAGAAAGATTTTGATTTTATTCTACTTTCATATCTAGTATATGGCCAAATCTGGCTAAATAATTTATGGATGATTGTCACTTCAGCCTACTTCACAAAATTGGAAAAAAAACCCGTGCCCGGGTAACAGTAGAAACGTGCCTATATCTGGTGAACTCTTTTTTTAGGTGTGATTAATTCTGGCCAAATTTTTTAGGATTTTTACAGATTTTTTTCGCCATTTTTCGAAATAAAAACAATTAAACTAACCACTTCTAGACCTAGGCACTTCATAGGTCATCACTTGTAGCGGCACTTTGTAAATAAAATAAAATGCTAAAGCCCACCTAGGACAGTCGCCATTTAATGGCCAATCTATGAGTCGCCATTTAATGCCAATTTAAAAGATGGGGGATCCTCGCCAATAAATGAGTAATTCTTTATTAAAAAACGCTATTGTCACGTGTGTCCAATAGTCACTTGCGAAGAAGTGTTTTTTGGGTCAATTTTGTGTTGTAGCCAAAGTAGCCATGAAGCACAAAAAGATTTAGCCAGATTTTTGGCTACAAGCTAAAAAAAATAAAACCAATTTTTAAAAAAACATCCTTTTAATATTTTTCGCTTGAACTATGTATCAAAAATGGCTATTTCTTCTTAATTTTTGGTTTAATTATGGGTATTGAAATCTTCGCAAAGCACACATGATCAGGAGTCGCCACGTGGACAAAAGGACGAACAAGACGTACGCACAAGGACTGACGAGGAGGAAGAAGAAGAAGGTCGGGACCTCTGCCCGCTGCCCGGATCCAAAAAAAACAAAGTGGGGGCGGGCCCATGGGTAACTGGTCTGGGGAGTTTGACCTAGTGGTCACTAGGTACTTCCATCGGTCTTCTTCGTAACTGTCAAATACGCTTTTCAGCTTTGGTTACCGTTACCATTAACGGCCCGTTAAGGGTACCGTTAAGAGGGTTTTTAATTCTTGGGGGGTTGGGGGGGGGACATGGTAATTAAATATTCCAAATTTCATCTCATTTGCTTCTAAATATTATAAATATCTCATATAATTTAGACTAAATCAGGGTCTTTGAGTCCAAATCTAACATTTCTTGGGAAAATTTATATATTTTTCAATTGTTGTAAATTCCAATCTTACTAGGTTGAATTTGCTCATTTGATATTGGGAGGGGGGGGGCGTTGGGGTGTGTGGGGCATGGGCGGGAGTTAGAATTATATGATTTTGCACTTCCCTTAAATAGTGATTGAGGGCTTAAGTCTTTGTTACGCTCGTTTTACTTCCAATTAAAGTCAGATTGGGTTGAGTGTATTCACCCATGAATGAGATTACAAAACAAAGTATTGGATTCAAAGTTTGCACATTCAAAAATCTTTGAAAAAACTTTCAAGCAAGGGACCCTAATAAATTGAAGTGAGTGATCAGCTTCCTCAGCTTGCACTCTAAATGGATAGTTTGGCTTGGTGCGACCTAGCACCGATGGAACGCACCACCCCTCTTTCACATTTTTTGAGGCCATCCAGTTGGATGGACCCCAATTCTATAACCCCTCACACACTTTTAGAGTTCTCTGATATGGGGAGGTTATAGCATCTCCAGCGGTGCTCAGTATGTGATCCTGTAAATTAAAATTGGATGAAGAAAAGTCAAAATACGTTGCAAAAATGGTTTTAGCCCTACGTAATTCTACAGTTTGCGGTGGCTGGTAAATGACACAGCAATGGTGTGGACAACAGAAAAGAGTGTACTAAATATGATCTGACTACTGCTGCTCCGTGTTTCTAGTTGGCCCATCATAATAATTCGTCCAGATGGTTTGCTATTACCTAGTAGTTCCACACCTATTTGTTGTCCACCAGTTTCTCAGTTGTATGGGTCACCGTTGCAAATAAGTAAATAACTAAACTTGGATGTGAAAAGTATTTTTGCAGGGTCACATATGGAGCACAGCTACAGATGCTCTTAGCTACGGAACATGAATCCAAGGAAAGAAAAGTGTCCTGTCCATGTACCATCCATGGTCTATCCATGGTGGTGGTATGTTTGCGGGTGCTCATTTGGCGTGGACGGTGGTCTTGGTCTGTCCTTTAAGGTGGGCCTCAAGGTGGGCTTCATGGCCTTTTTTTGGATACTTCAAAAAAAGTCAGCTCAGCTCACTCCATTATCTAGTTCTTTCTGTAATTTGAGAAAACTCGGACATGGGGAGTCTTGATTCATCCATTCATGTTCAGATGCCATTCATTGACATGACTCATGATAAAAGTAGGTCAAAGGTTGCTTGCACATTCGAATTTTGGACATCTCCATCTCAAGACCACGTGGAGATGATGAACAGCTCCAATGGAGTTATGTAAGTCAATCCCAATGGAACGGTGCTGATGATGTTTTGAAATTTTTTCAAACAAACATTGTCCATGGCAAAAGAAAATTTCACTCGTGGGCATATTTTAACATGACAATTGTAAATTAGTCACAAACAATACTTTATTCCCATTTGGGTGGCAATTTCTTTCTTTGAAACAAAAATTAACAAAAAAAAGCACTAAGCCTGCTGACTCTTACTTAGGAGACTTAGAGTTGGACGATGAAGCTTAAGCTTAAGTTTGACCATTGCAAAATTTGTTGCAACAACATTGAGATTGTTGGGCCTCTAACCTTCCTTCTTGAATGTGTAGAGAGAGATCTGGACAATTAAAAAGAATTTGATGTTTTTGAGTGAAAGAGACAAAGGTTTGACCTCTTCATTTTGACATTCCAATTCAATCTGCCTCTAACTAACTTCCAGGTCAAATGTGGTGATTTTGTTTTTAAAAATTTGACTCTTTTTTATGGTGAAATTTGGCTACTTTGTGAAATAGGTTTTGAGAAAAACTTGGGAAAAATGTGTTTTTAATTAGTTGTGAATTCAAACCTATTCCGATTGTAAAACTTTGCCACTTTCGTAAGCTGCAATAAAATAGTAGTAAAGCTCAAGTTTTATAGGGGTTGGAGGAGAGTCTAAAGACTTCATGAAAACCCAACTTTCACCAAAGCTGCCCATATTTTGTAAACTCAAGGTTTTGTTGACAAAGAATTTATTCATCATTGATGATTGGTTTGAGGATACATTTTTGTGTTATGATAATGCACATCCTCCACATACAAAACGTTAATTTGTGCTAGATCTTTACAATTTTTGGAGGCATCTTGGCATAGCAATACATCAATCTCTATCTTTACATTCCATAGATGTACACTTGAGAGTGCTTCAATCCGAGGCATAAAAAAGGAGGTGCCATTGTACGGGAAGAAAAGAAGTTTCCAAAGAAAGGAACTCATCGAAAGGAGATAAAAACAAACATGTGACTAAATCACAAAGGAAATAAAAAACATGCATTGACCACCCAATGAATTACGACATCATTCCCATCACTTGATACCACTCTCGTTGACATCATTCCCATCACTTAATACCACTTTAGTTGTTGTAGTTCAAGTCAAACAAAGGAAGGAAATGAATAAATTATTACCTATTGTCCACATGGGTGACTTTGGTCACATGGGAAAATGAAAGAAGGCACATCTGACATGGGTCCAAACTCCAAACTCTTCAGAGCCTGCTGGGCACAAAAAGTTATCTGTGAAGTCACCTTCTCTTTGCCTAGTTTGACTGTGTTTCATCCCCAATTTGAGTTGTAGTCGTGTAAAAGTGAGCAAAATAGGGTATGGATTCATGAAACTGGGTAGTCAGTAGTTCAGAAGATTTGCAAGATCCTATTCCGAGGAGGCTCTGATTTGAATGACGGATATGAGGTAAGGCAAACCCAAAACTGGGGGTGGAACTCCTATGAAGTTCAATTTAGGTGAGGAAGGTAGTTTGGCTCCCTGTTTTGTTCCTATTTACGGTTTTCATCATGAATTCTCATTTCATTCCCAGATTTGACAAAAACTGGGGCCCAGTAGTAGCCCCAGTTTGAAGTACTTTATTAATGTGTAGTAGATTTACTCAACCTTCCATGTGGTATTGGGCATAGCCTAATTGGCTCCCTCATGTGTTACCCCACATAATGGATAGGGGATTGACCATTCCATAGTATGTTAGTGGTGCTCAAGACATGGAGCATGAGCAAAGGGCAAAGGAAAGATGGCCCCCAAAAGTATACAATGAATAAAGAAATGCATCACTAGGATAAAAAAGTCACACCAAACAAGTTTTTTAGTGATAGCTTTTTCAAAGGAAAGATACTGCACCAGCCTACCAAGTTAGGCACATAAGTCAGGCACATTGCTGCCTAATATTTGTTAAATAATGAAATTTTTTATTAAGAAAATGGAGTTAGAATTTCAGTGAAATTAGGCATTTAGATTTTTAATTTTTCTTGAATTAGGCTAATCGTTGAGGATAGGTGGAATCAACACATGAGATGGACGCATGTATACTTGAGGGTACACTTCCTCCTATCTTGTTTAAGTTTGAAGAGTTGTGCCCACATAACATTACTTTATGCAAATATATTCATGGTTAGAGCACCTCCAATGGTGCCAAGTGTGCGTCCCAACAAAATCAAATTGGATGAAGCAAAATCAAAACATGCCATTTTGGTTCAGCAAAATGATTTTGGCTAGCGTTTTTTCATAAAATGCTGAGCTTCGTAAAAGGAACAATAAGGTTTTAATAAATATGATTTGACTCCTATGAAGAGTGTAATAATAGAATCTGACTGGTACTCCTTGTTCATGATTGGTCCAGGTGGTTTCATATTAGTAGACTCTCACCTATTTGCAATCCCAGTTTTAGTTTTATGGGTGAGGTTGGAAAAAAAGAAGTAAAGAACTAAACTTGAATCTTAGAAATAGTTTTGCTGGGTCACAATCATGGAGTTGCTCTTAAAGCTTTAATATGCAGGGTTTTAGAATTGGTGTTTAATGCGTTAATGGGTGAATTTATAGAGCATGTCCAGCAATAATGCTCGTTTGAACCTTTATCAATATTTAGCACGTCCAATCTACAATGGTAGTTTTTCTCTCATCCTCACTCTAAAACTTGGAAAAAAATGGATTGTCCAAAGTGATTGACTACCTATTTAAAGCTCACCACTTGAGCCAATCATTAAAATTGACCAATAAAAAACAATCATTTCTTGCCGCTTGCTAACATGTGCATTTTTACTAGCCCAAGCAGTTTCACAATGTTTAACAACAAATGTACTTTGAACAGAAGGTTCTGGTTTCATCTTTGGGCAAAAGAGAGGATGCAAGACAAGATGCACATCCAATCTGCGACACAATAAAATAATAGAGGATCAAACTCTGAGGATCACCAAAAGCAGTGGTCCCTGGAATTTGATCCTGTATCCCATGCTTTCGTGTTTTCACACACGATAGCATGTATGAAAAAATCTTTGATTATTGTGTATGGTGAGAGCTTCCACTAAGACTTTTTGTGTGCTGATCTGAAAATAAAAAAATTCTTGTGCTCTTCTTTGTGCATTTACAAGAAGCTGTGAAAAAGTATGTATAACACAAGATACGACTACTGGGAATTGGTTTGAACAAGGAGTATAGCCTCCACAAGCTTGTTGTTGCTAAACCAGGTGCATGTGGTGTCGAGCTTGCACAACAATTTGCTTGTGGGCTTGTTTCTTGAAGGTTTTGACAACTGCACCAATTTGCACGCTGAATTCTTGGAGAATAACCCTTTCTCAGGTCCTTTGCCTTCTTCCTTTTCAGGTCTGTGGCATCATGGTCTCACATCTCACCCACCTTAGCTTGAGCTTCAACAATACAATCTAAGTGGACCCATTCCTGACTCTATCAATGCATTCTCACATCTCTCTCTCTCTCTCTCTCTTATTCACAAAGTAACTACCTCATTTTCAAGCCTACCTACTTCATTTTTTTAATAATTATTTCCTTTTCTTATTAATTTTCTTAATGACTATTTCCCACCTTTCTTATATGATTACCTTCATTTTATAATAACTATCTCATTCTTTTTCCCTATCCACCAACATGGATATGACAAAACAAATTACCATGTGTCTTTTCATGCCCACGAAATGTATATTAATTTAAATTTAATTTAATATTGACATAAATAAATTATGAATTATTGAAAACCGTATGAAAACATAAGAAAATAAAATAAAAAATTATCATCATTGGTAATGCTCACATTTCAATAAGGTGTTTTACTGGTGCTATTGACCACACTTTCAGTATTCATGTTTAAGGTGTCAAAAGTTCAATTTTTTTGGGAGAAATTAAACAACTTTCAAGCATATCTTTTGAGAATTAGGTACATGACACAAGTAATTATTAGAATTTTTTTTTTAATTTAATTTTGTTCTAACTTGGTAGGCAAGTATGGGTACATGCAAAATGATTGAAGCAATATTTGCTTTAATCTTGTGTTTGTCATTTAGTAGGTAGCAAGGTTGGATCTTTATAGGACCCATGAAATCAAGGGGGTCTAAGCTTTACTCAATAGGTAACCATGTTCATAGGAAGGGGTATTATCTTAAGCCAAAATCGGTAAAAAAAAAAAATCTTAAGAGTGAAAATTTTACACATCCAAATGAGCCTATGTCATTCTCAAAATGCTTCTTAAGAGTCTCGAAATTCAAACTTAACATTTCCTTAGGTTAAATATAGCCGCTAAGATGCCTCATGGGAGATGTTAAATACCTTCATTGAGCTCTATTCCACATTCAAAGTGGCCGACAATGCCATGCTTGCATAGTTGTTCTGTGCAATTGATTGTTGTTGTACAAAACAAAATCAATTAAGAAAGAAAATTATAAGCTAATTGTGGGTCTTCATAGTGATCCCTCTTGTGCACCATGCCTCAAAAACTTTCAGAAGCCACAAAAACCTACTTTGATAAGGCATCAAAATAAGGCCACAGGAGGGCCAGGCTTTTCTTTTCTTTTCTTTTTTCCAATTTCTTGGAATCAAAAGTTTGGCAAAATTTTTTGCAAAAAATAGCCATATTTGCACTAGAAACACAATTTTTTTTTAATCCATTTTTTAAAAGAAAGCAACAAAATTTGTCCAAAAAAATCACTGGTGAGGGGGACTATTAGTGTAGGAGAAAGGAGAATTCAAGGGGAGAGAAATAGGAGGATGCCAGTACCCCACCCAATTTTATTTATTTATTTATTTATATTTATTTTTGGGTCAACTTTGTGATGGCAATCATCCATGAGTGTATTTAGGCAAATTTTGAGATGTTCAAAATATGAAAGTAGAAAATCTTATGCACCCTTTCCTATAGTATGCAATTGTGGCGATTCCTGGTGATCTTTCTAAATATATATATATATTTCGTTTTTTTTTCAAAAAATAGGGGAATTTGTGAAATAAAATTATTATTTTTCAATATTTTTTCCAAAAAATGGGCAAAAAATCTGCCACAAAAAAAACACTGACCCCACCCATATCATGTATGATATTATCCATATATCACGTATCATCCGGGGCCTGTTCCACCTAGGAATGTGACAAGCCCAATATTGGGTGGTAATGGGTTTGAGGGAGGGCTTGTTCCCAAGTGTAATTGGTTGTTCCCACGGGGGGATTCATCGATCCATAAGGCACATGTGTTCTTCATTGTGAATGTTTTTTAAACGTCAATGGACTATACCAAATGTGGAAGCAACATGTGATTATTTGTCCCACCTACGAAACCAATTGAAATACTGTCACAATGCAACAATGTGTAAGGTAAAGCCCAAGGGTGCGAGTATTTGCAAAATAAAAGGCTTACAACATGGCTGTAGATCCAATTTTGTCATGCTTTGGGAGAATACTTATCATCCTTGAGCTTTATGCATCATCAAGCACAAGGCCAACGATATCATGAACTTAAACATAAGTAGACCACAAGGGATAGGGGGGTGAGGGGTGATTACACCTTTTCCTTGAAAGTGGGCCAAATATTTTCAAGTGGGCTGTTTAAAAACCCCCCCATTCTCAAGGAAGAAGGCCCACTTTTAACCATCCGGAAGAAGCCAAATCCAGTTAAAAGTGGGCCAGTTAAATCACACTTCCATTGTCAAGGAGTAGCCATAATATCCCCTTCCCTTTGCAAAGAGAGATATCCGTGCAATTAAGGTGCCTTCCAAGTTCTCTAGGGAATTTTCTCAATGGCTTTACCCTACATCAATTTGCAAGGCTTTATTCCAAGAGAAAGTGAGACAGCCAAAATAAGAGGAAGAAAATGTGAAGAAGAGAGAAGACATGGTCCAGAGTTAATTATTGAATTTGAAATCTTACTGATCTAGGACTAAACTAGAAGCCCTCCTTCAGCTACCTATATAACATATAAAATAATCTGAATTGGTAATTCCTTCCTCTTCAAGAATTTCAAATTCATGTCAATTAACCTTAATTAATGTTCATGCTTTATTGTCACTCATGGGGTTTGATGATCACCATTTCTCTTTGTAGTAATATGTGATGAAGCTATAATTATGCCAACAATACATACTACCAACGCTTGTCCATGATCGTTCTTGAAGCTGAATACTTTTAATGTTTTGGATCCTTTTTATAGCTTCAAAGTAATGAAATTTTATTCAATGTCAATGTCAAATGCTGAAACTCAGCATTTTAATGCACAAGGTTCGAAAATAATTATAGTAGCCTAGTTGTACAAGTAGGAAGAGTGAAAATATATATAGCAGCAGCAGTGGAGGCGCTCCAGAAAAGGGAAAGACAGGATAAATCTCAGTTTACCACCAAAATTGGTGGAAAAACTAGTTTGGGGCCAAGTTATTTCGTTTTGTAAAATTTTCATTCCAAGTTACGTGTTTGATGCCCTATTATGCTGAAACTGCCCGTTATTGCCCCCTGATCGTGGGACTTTTTGGATGACTATCTCTATTATGTTTGCAAAAATAATTGGAAGATAAAAACCCTGAAACTGAATGATTCTTTTTTTTGGGGAATTAACATTCTAAAAGAAGTTCAAATTCATTTTCTTGGCCTTGAATTTTATTTGATAATTATTTTATGTCTTTTGTGAAAATGGTCAAAAGCTTATCATACAGGAGAGACTCATCATGTTAAAGAAAAGCATTCATGAAAGCTTTTTTGTCACAATGAGAGACAAAATTTTAATAATTTCTTACAAATCACAAGAAAGGTAAGCCAGGTAGGAGTACCGATCTGAAAAAACACACTCAGATGGGTGACGCACACCATGAGCATGTGTGCACTGTACATTTTGACGGCGGCTTGATAGATCCACATGTGCAAGATGGTACTTAAGTGGGAGATCCATTTTCCATTGTGCAAGTGAAAAATTGTGTTTGCACTTTGCTTACAAGTTATAGAACCTCAAACGGTGCAATTAGGTAAAATGGTGGACTATTGAAATGAGACAAATTATGCGGTCTTAAAATTGTCTTTGCACTTGTTTACAAGATATGGAGCCTCAAACAATGCAATAGGTGAAATAAATGGAGACTTCTCTCAAATGAGACAAAATAGAAGGTCTTCGGTCTAAGTCTCATAGAAGAAGTCCACTTTCAAGTGTATGTCCCACATTATCAGCATTAGTAGTAATAGAACGTTCATGAATATTCCCACATGTCCCTGTATTCCTGAAATGTTAGATTTAAAATATGTTTCCTGGTTTTTAAAAATAAAATGAATATGACATTTTTTTATTAGGTATCAATTCATGTTAGTTAGGACAATTTGGGAATGATTAGGGTTATATTGGAAGTTGTTAAGGCATACTTGGGTTTGTATTTTAAACTTGTTAGGATTGATTGAAACCATCTAAGACACTAATTTACGGATGCAATAAAAACTGATTAAAGTTTATTATGATTAACTTAAGGTTGTTAGGAATTAAGACATAAGGTAACCAAACCTTCAATGATGAAACCATGCCAATCATAAATAAACCAAAGCACCCAAAAAGGGGGAATTCAAGGACAAAATGGAAGGACCCATGTCCAAGAAGGCAAAAGAACCACCCAAGAGGGCAAACCACAAGGGGAACATCAAGTTGTCGAACCCTCACATATCGCAAGAAGCATATCAAATAAGGAAAGGGGAGAATCTTTTTAAAAGATGCCTATCCTAAAAGAACCTTCACCTATTGCAACATCATGTTTCAAAATAAAGACTACTTGCGCATATTATAATGTCATTAACACCCTATGTCTATAAAATGTGCATAAAATTGAGAGAGAAAAGCATCCAATGCCCTTTGTTCCCCATGCCATGTTGGCACATCAATGAAAAAATTCATTTGCCTGCTAGTGTAGACATTCAAAAACTTCTACAACTAAAAGGAGAAACATGTTTATTGGGAATTCATCATGATAAAGACATTTTTTTGCCTAAGCCACAATTATTGCCACAACCCCATGAGAAAAAGTAACCCACAAAATTAAATCAACTTAGGTGGGGTTGTGTTGCAACCCCACTTTGGCCAAGTGTGGGGGTGAAGCCCAACACTTAGAAAAGTTGGAGGTTGGGAGTCTTCCGGGACTCCCGAATGTTTAGAGCTCGACAACAAGGGGCAAAACACCTCGCATTAGGGTGTTCTTGGTGTCATTGAAAAGGTCTTGAAACGTAGATATCGAAAATGCCCTCGCATTGGCAATTAGGACATCTTCAGCCCAAGTTATGGGCAAAAGAAGGGTCGGGAGTCAAACTGGCAGTTTGACTCCCGACCACTAAAAGTCAGGAATCGACCTCTTCCCGACGTCCGATTTGAGCGTGCAACATGGCGTTGGAAAAGATCTCGACGAGGGCTACAACTTTGGTTTAGACCTCGTTGCGATCCAACTCTGCAGTCGGGAGTTATGGTGGGTCAAAGTTCCGGGAGTCCCGTCGGGACAATTTCGGGACTCCATTTCGGGAGTCCCAACAAAATGTGCCATTCGGATGTAGCCTCCGCGACCAGCTGCAGAGAATAATATATGGGGGAAGGTGGTGGCTTCCCCCCAGTCCAGGCCGTGGTGAGTCTTGTTTGTCCAAGTGCCCGTGGCAAGTCCCAACACCAAAGGGTGTCCCGAATGCTAAACTAACCCGATTTGGTTGGTTTTTTGGATGCAGATTCACATGAGCTAAGCTAGTCCCTCTTCCTAGTTTAATCCCGGGGCTCCCAACTCGACCCTCTACCCCTTTCTAGAGTTGGAAGCCGGGAGCGTGCTA
>Ga0209611_10013083_pt1 | contig 11487 bp, 10 predicted proteins | sample S1TSphgellanicum_3_FD_187693 | JGI IMG/M metagenome (GOLD analysis project Ga0209611, IMG submission 187693) | Host-associated microbial communities from peat moss isolated from Minnesota, USA - S1T2_Fc - Sphagnum magellanicum MG (SPAdes) (version 2) | ecosystem: Host-associated > Plants > Peat...
TTATATTATTTGTGATTTTTTCGAATTTTTAATAATTACTATGTGATTATGTCAAAAAATTTGAAAACCTTAGCCATCATTTTATGTTTGTCATTATCTACAACATTTCTAACAAATTCATACACAAGATCAAAATGGCCATCACGACTATTACCACTTCTTCTCAAGGGTGTAGCAGCAAGCTCTACCAAGACATGGATTGCAAAGCAAAGTTGAAGATTGGCACAAAAGCCCATGCTAAAAGTGCCTCCAAACAAAACACCAGCAGCTCTTGGCATCTTGCTTTTGGTCACTACGTTTGGATCAATGGGGGTTGAAGCTTTATAAGCACCACTTCCTCCAACCTTGAAACATAAGTAGCATAGAACTTATGTAGAAACAATGACGACAAATTTGATGAGGAGGATGAGGTGTTTTCTCTCCTATCCTCTTTTATTGGCTTTTGATTCCCGCTTCTTTTGTTAACATAAAAAGAAGTTATTTTCTGCAAATCCTTTTTTCCCTCTTCTTCATCTTCTCCTCCTTCGTGGCTAAAAGGAAAAAAGAAGTGCAACAACGCAAAATAACCTTCTTTTGAGCTTACTACATGCAGAGTTCCACTAGTACTGAAAGGCAGTTTAGAAATGTCATCAAGGAGAAGAAGAACATGGAAATTCCGGAACTTTTGTAGTGCAAAATAGGATTTGGAATCGCACAGATGTGTTTAACTCCAACTATGCATCAATCACAGCCAAGGATGCAATCTATGATGCCATGCATGATAGAACTTTGTCTTTGAGCAGAGCCTCTTACAAAAGGAGGTGCTAGTGTAAATGCTCCTTTGTTTCTCTCTCTCTATCATGATTTTGTTGTTCTTTACATAGATATTCAAGTGGTGTTAGTTTGCATAAAAGGGGTTACAACATGCCTCATAAAATTTGGCATTTTATTTTTAGATGCTAAATTTGCCAAAAATAAAAACTCAACGTTGCCAAAATTAAGTGGTTGTCTTTATGTCTGAGTTTATGACTTAACGGTTAGCGGTTATTGAATAGCCGCTAGCATTGCAGATCCTAGTGCACACAGCTCTAATAACTCTTAATAGTTTTTCAACTGCATGAGCAACTTGTGGAAATATTATCTATATGATTAGCAGCTCGAGATCCAGATATATATACAAAGCAGTACTAAATGTGCATGATCAGCAAGCCGGCAGAAGACAACAAATCATATGAGTGAAGAATTATGTGTCAAAGGGCCGATCCGAGGAAGAGATTTTTTTTATTACAAAGTAGCTTCGGGACCACCTTACCTGCAGTAGCGAGAGGACGTTGAAGAATAGAAACTCCTGTTAGAAGCTGATGATGCGCATGCTGCAACAGTAGCAACATTAGTGTAGCTTGCATCGTTCATACATGATTTCGCAGGATCATGATCAACCTCTTTGAGCACTTGCAGCTAGACATATTCGGCATCATGAGTTACAATAGCTACGTCATGAGTCGCTAGACCCCCTTTCAGGAGAAACATAAAATCGAATTCGGCCTCGCTCCCTTTCAACGTGTGCCATATGGAACCATTACGACAGTCTAATGCCTGTTCTGCGTGCACATCGGACGTGAGAAGCACGATGGCCCAGCCGTTAAAAGGCATCGCATGAAGAATGTGTTGTGAATCTCAGGTTGCACAGCAACAAACTTTAGGAAAGATGCATAACATTACAAGTTCGCAAGTCTAAATCCCAGCCTGTCTCACTACTCGACTTGCTGCATTTTATCCTTTCGGTCTGGCTTACAGGACCTACGAGCATGCAACACGAGTACGCTACTTATCGAATCTTCTAGAAGGAACTTCTGAAACTTCTACACGTGATTAGGCTACTCTAGATGCAGACTATTCATTGTTCCAGTCATTCGGGTGTCGAAATCCTTATGATTGCTATCACGTGCCTAGCTGACCTGTCATTAACCCAACAGCTGATTTCAACACTCCCCCACACACGAATGACTATTCTATCCCTATCTCCTTCCTGCACTTCTTGAATTTGCCTGGTGCTAGTGCCTTGGTCAAGATGTCCGCCTTCATGTCCTCCGTTCTTCAGAAGACAAAGTTGACTTCCCTGCGTGCCACCCGTTCCCTCGCAAAGTGGTGGATCACATCAATGTGCTTCGACCTTTGAGAAGCAATAGGATGCTTTAGCAGCTGAATTGCTCCTTGGTTGTCGCAGTAGATTTGAACATGTCCCAGGTCGAACCCCAAATCCACCCCCAGCTTTCGAAACCATAGCGCTTCTTTCACTACCTGCCCCGCACTTAAATACTCTGCTTCGACCGTTGACACGGCCACCGTTGGCTGCAATCGGCTTGACCAACTCACTGCTCCCCCAAACATCAGGAAGACATACCTTGTTGTGGACCTTCTCGAGTCCAGGTCTCCTGCGTAGTCCGCATCGCAGTAGCCCACAAGAGTCTCACTGCTCCCCCCAAAGGTTAGGCCATAGTCTACAATCCCCACGAGATAGCGCACTACTCCAAGCGTGGCCTCCCAATGCGCTACTGTTGGTGCTGCCATGTAGCGTGCCAGCGCCCCCACAGCATGAACAATATCAGGGCGCGTGCACACGCTCAGGTAAAGCAGACTTCCCACACACTCGCTGTAAGGGAATCTCACCGTGTCCAGGGGCTCCCCTTCCTTTCTGAATTTCTCCCCTGCTGCCAGTGGCATTGAGCGCACGTGTGCATCTACTAGTCCATACCGATTGATTAGCTCCCTCGTCAGCTTCTTTTGGGTTAGCTTCAGGCTCCGTGCTTCTCGATCACGTGACAACTCCATTCCCAGAAAGTAGGTGGCAGGCCCTAGATCTCGCACGTCAAACTTGGCTGTCAAATGCGCTTTCACCTTTGCTACTCGCTCCTCTCCCTGGGCTGCCACTAGAATGTCATCGACCCAGACAAGCAGCCAAACTGTCTCACCGTCCACTATGCCTCGGAAGAGTGCAGCGTCCGCAGACGATGCCACAAACTCAAGGTCTTCCAAGACCTTCTTAAGGCACCGATGCCATGCCCGAGGCGCCTGTCGCAATCCATATAGAGCCCTCAGCAGACGACACACTATATTCGGCCCTCCTTGCTCATACCCCTGCGGTTGTTGCATATAAATCTCTTCCTCTAACTCTCCGTTGAGGAAGGCCGTTTTCACATCAAGCTGGTGCAGATCTAGGTCTTGCTGCGCTACAATCGCTAGCAGCACTCTCAAAGTTGTGTGCTTGCTCACCGGGGCGTACACCTCCTCAAAATTGACCCCTTGCTTCTGTAGGAACCCCTTTGCCACCAAACGAGACTTGTACCGTTCAACGTTTCCTTGTGCGTCCCGCTTGACTTTGTAAACCCACTTCATAAGGATTGGTTTTACCCCTTTCGGCCTTTCCACCAGCTCCCAGGTGCCGTTCTCTAAAAGTGAGCGCATTTCTTCGTCCATGCTTTTCTGCCAAAGCTCACTCTCCTCCCCCGAAATAGCTTCCTGGTATGTTTGCGGCTCATGATGCTCCCCCGATCCCCTTGGGTTGCTCCCCTCAATTGCAAGGTTTACCCGATACCTTGCAAGTGTCCTTCTTTCACGAGTAGGGTTTCTTTGCAGCTCTTGCTCCTCGCCGTCCTCCTCGTCTTTTAGGTCGATCTGGAGAGGGAGTTTTTGGCTTGATGCTGCTCCCCATGTAAGGACTCCTGACGAGCCGTTGCTTTCCTCTCTCCCAGTGCCAGACTTCCCCGTAGGGATATCTCCTGCACCTATCTAAGTAGGAGGGCTCACATCGTTAAGGTCACGAACATCCTCCTCCTCCTTCTTCGAGCCAGAACTCAGCTCAATGGTCCCGAAGGTAGGCTTTTCGTTGACGATGACGTCACGAGACACCAAGATCCGCCCATCTCTTTCCCGCAACACCCTGTAGGCTTTGCAGTCCGGCTCATACCCCACAAACACCCCTCTCTCACTGACTGATTGCATCTTCTTCCTGTTTTCCTTGGGGATGTGCATGTATGCGCGTGCCCCAAACACACGCATGTGACTCACGTCCGGCTTCTCCCCAAAGAACTTCTCCTAGGGTGTCTTCCCGTGCACTCTTGAGGGCAGCCGATTGCGGGTATAGTTGGCGGTCACCATGGCCTCTGCCCACAACACTTCTCCAAGCCCCAAGTCTTCTAGCATTGCCCTCCCCTTTTCTTGCAAGTCTCTGTTCAACCGCTCTGCTGATCCGTTCTGTTCAAGCGAGTATCTAGCTGTCTTTCTGTGCATGATACCTCTCTTGCTCAGAAGGGTGGTCATCTCTTCGTTAACATACTCACCCCCTCTATCCGTTTGCACTGCTTTGACTTTCTTCCCAGTCTGCAGCTCTAGGCACGCTAGTACCCCTTCTGTGACGGCTGCAACGTTGCTCTTCTTTTTCAAAGGTTGCACCACATACAACTTGCTGTAATCGTCCAAAAAGGTTGCTAGGTATCTGCTCCCCCCCTTTGACACCTTTGGCATAGGTCCGCACACGTCCATGTGCACTGACTGAAGCAGCTCTGTGCTTTCTTCTGACACTGACTCCTTTGGAAAGGACTCACGAGTCTGTTTCCCCAGGATACATGGTTCGCACACCAAGGATTTCTTTTCTTTAAACGCCTTTCCGCTCACTCGAACACCCAAGACTAGCTCCTCCTCAGCCATCTTTGCCAGGTTTTCATACCCCTCGTGCCCAAGTCTTCTATGCCACAACTCCGGACTCTCAGCTTCTCTCACAAGCATGCACGAGTCTCTCCAAGATAACCTCGGCTGGCAGATTGCAAATAGGCCCCCTTTCTGCTCCGCTCGCAGCACGACCTCATTTCTCATGAACACTTGGCACACTCCCCGCTTAAAGATAAACTCCGCTCCAAGCTCAGTTGCCCTGCTCACAGAAAAGAGATTCTCTGCAACTCCTGGGACAAACATCACCTCACGGAAAGTGTTGACCCGCTCACCAACTGGTGTTACACACCGCAGCTCCACCGTGCCAACTCCTGTCACCTTGAGCACCCCTTTGTTGCCAAACTTGATCTCCCGCTCTCCATCTTTAAGCGGCTCCAGGGTTTTGAACAAGCTCTTGTCCCCAGTCATGTGCTGGCTTGCCCCTGAGTCCAGAAACCACTGTCCAGGATCTGCTTCTTCCGTCGCAGTGAAGGCAACCCCCTGGCTGCTTTTAGACTTTCCCCTCTTAGGGCAGTCCTTTTTCATGTGGTCCGGGCTTCCGCAAGTGAAGCACCCCTTCTTGTTCCTTGACTTATCAAACCCTTCTGACCCCTGAGAACCCTTGCGGCACTCCCTTTCAAAGTGCCCAAGTTCGCCACACTTGTGACACCTCAGGGATGCTTTCTTGCCCTTCCCACTGCCTCCTTTCCTAGCAGCGTAGGCTACCGCAGTTGTTGACTCCTTCTCATCTAGGTTAAGCGAGCTTGCCTTCAACCTCTTAGTCTGTTCATGGATTTGCAGCTGTGGGAGCATCTCATCTACCGACTTGACTACGTCTACTACCACCAAAACAGTTACCAACGTGTCAAACTCCTTTGACAAACCGGTAATCGCACTCATAACGAGGTCCTCTGGCTTTACCTCAGCTCTTGTAGCAAGCAGCTCCCTCTCCAAGTCCTTTGCTTTGCCGACGTATTTTGCCACATGCTCTCCTGACTCTTGTTTGAGGGTCATCAGCTCCCTTTTCAGTTGCAGTTTCCGAGCCGTGGTCTTGCCCCTGAACACCTTCTCTAGCTCATCCCATGCTTGTTCAACGTTCCTTGCAGCTACAACACGTCCCAAGTATTGCTCCGTAACATTCAGTCCAATCAGAGCCTTTGCTTCTGCAGACCTATCAGCGTCTGCCTCAGGTTCTGTCACCCCTTTCCACAGCTTCTTGTGGACAAGGAGCATCTCCATCCTCTGGGACCACACCGCATAGTTTTTGCCATTTAGCGACTCTATGCTAATCTTAACGTCTGCCATCTTTCCTGAGCCAAGCTTCTTCCAACGTCAAGGCTGAGCACACTCTTATGCTTAGACTTTTTCTCCAGTGATTATCCAGGTGAGCGCCTTCACCACAAAACCTCTACCAACCCTAGCGTCAACTTGCCCACTATGGCTGACACAATTACCACCCCTAAAGCTCCTAGCGCCGTGGGCCCATAACCTGTTGTGAATCTCAGGTTACACAGCAACAAACTTTTGGAAAGATGCATAACATTACAAGTTCGCAAGTCTAAGTCCCAGCCTGTGTCACTACTCGACTTGCTGCATTTTATCCTTTTGGTCTAGCTTACAGGACCTACGAGCACGCAACACGAATACGCTACTTATCGAATCTTCTAGAAGGAACTTCTGAAACTTCTACATGTGACTAGGCTACTCTAGATGCAGACTATTCATTGTTCCAGTCATTCGGGTGTCGAAATCCTTATGACTGCTATCACGTGCCTAGCTGACCTGTCATTAACCCAACAGCTGATTTCAACAGAATGTGCAATTGTTCCAGTTTCCATTTCGCTCTAAATGTTACAAAAGCCATATGCAATCACAACACACTAATGAATGGGCGAAATACCAGACTCTTTCTTTTGCAGACAAACTGGCGTATTTCAACAAGAAGGAGACGACGGGGATCAACGCGTTTCTCGACAAGGACCGTGACAGCCTGATGTTTGCTATATCGCAGCCAGCCATTGTCGATGATATTGTTGGGAATCTGTTTTTCAATCCCAAGGAAGACGAGGAAGACGACGATTCGAAACCAATCACCAAAGCGAACGCCATGAAACTGTTCAAGTTGCAGGAAGACAGATCGTACCTAGTCATCATCAAGAACTTGCTGCATTTTAATCTCGCAATTGAACACGTGTTTGTTTGATTGTTGTTTCACCAAACTGCAGGTATCATCACCCAGCATCGGAACCTGTGCAAGAACTCAAAGCTTGCGGGCCTCAACGATCACATGGTGCGACAGTTTGTCCGAGTGCTCCTTGCCGTCGCCCTGTAGTCGATGTCCACCATTATGAATCAAAAACATGTATGGGCGTTTTCACTGGCTGCTAACGCCAGCTCGCATATGGGAGTCTCTCTACACGATCAGCGTATTCGAATCTGTGTTGAAGGGGTGCTCTACAACCTCCATATGGTCCTGGTTCCATTTTTTGAACGACATCTGGCCGTCAACTACGTGAAACTCATCAAAACCATGCTCGATACTCTCTGCCTAGATTGGCGTTCCAAATTGATTTCGATCAGCTCTGACGGGGAGAACATGATGACCGGTCGACACGGAGGAATTGTCACCCTGCTCGAGAAGGAGTGCAACAACCCTGTGCTCCAGATTTGGTGCATCACACATCAATTGGACATTGTCGTCAAGAACGCCACGCAAGATGTTTTGGATCAGGCATTCTACAAAGTACCCCATGCCTATTCTGTTCATCTTTGAGTGCAGCAAAATTTGATCACGGACATGGGATGCAAATGCCCGAAAGACACGACACATTGGGTTGCATTTGGTAGCATTCTGCACTGGCTTTTTCAGAATTATCGTCGATTGATGATCCACAACACCACGAAAACGCCCCGTTTAGGCGCCGTCGGAAATGTGGTGGGTTATTGCGATTGCTATTTCACCATTGTTTGACATGATTGCAATCATGTTCACCAAGATCCAAGCCCACAACACCGTGATCTCACAACAACAACAAGAAATGTCGAAATTGGTCGCTGATATTGCCGCAGGTCTAGACATCCGCCCCGCCACCAATGAGGCGTTGGAAGGAGTTGATCCGTTGACCATCATCACGCAAAGCGATTGGTTCATTTTGAAAGATTTTGTCGTCATGCACATTCAAGATTAGGGATCTTGGGTTCGTGACTTGTACAATGCTCTCTCTGACACTGACAAATAAACAACTTTGAAAGAAATCACTATCTTTGGGATTTCTATTGTTGCAAATGTATCGCAAGTACAAGCCAAGCGTGATTCGAACAACAATGCCCGAGAGTTAGAAGCACCCCCTGTTATGCCCGCGGATCTCGTTAAGATCCGCCCCGCCGCATTCATCCAAGACGTGTTGGATCCATATCGCGTTCATCTCTCGAAACATTGGTCTCAACAGTAGATTAATGACGTGGAGAAAGAACATCGATAGTTGCGTGCAGTATACGATAACGAGCCGCATGTCGCGAAGGCATTCGATCAGCATGACGAAAACACATTTTTTAATGATGTGTGGGACGTTGTCAAGGGGCGATTCAATGGTCTACGCCATTTTTGTGGTGGATTGGCAACAACGTTTCCGAATATGGCAGCTGTTGAAAGCGATTTTTCGATGGTCAAATGGGAAAAGAACGACACTCGCACAAGCCTGACCAGCCTGGCGCTGGCTGGTATCATGCAGGCGAAGCAATTCGAGCTCTTAAAGGCCCTTTTCAAATGTCAAAACGCTGTAAACGATGGCGACAACCCTTGAAATTCACTTTCTAATGTTAAAATATACACACTTTTGCCAAAATTACCCAAAGAAAATTGCCAAAATTAAATTAATTTTGGCAAAGTTGGCATTTGCCACAAATTATGAGGCTTGCACTAAACTCATCACGGCCTGAACTTGGGAAAAGTCACCACCTTCCCCCTTATAGTGTACTCTGTGGCTAGTCACGGAGCCCACGTCCAAATGGCTTTTCTCTCCCGGGACTTTCGAGTGGGAGTCTCGAAATTGCGCTAGTTGGGACTCCCGTGACTTTGGAACCCCATAACTTTGCAAACAGATTTCGGATCAAGATGCGGATTGAAGCAAAGTTGTAGCTCTCATCAAGAGCTTTTCAACAATATGTCACACACCCTCTATAGCTAAGTAAATCGGGTCGATTCCCAACTTTTTCTAGTCGGGAGTCAAACTGGCAATTTGATTCCCAACCCTTCTTTTGACCATAACTTGTGTTTTAGATGTCCAAATGAGCTATGCAAGCTCATTTTAGACATCTACGTTCTAAGAGCTTTTCAATGATATAAAGAATGCCACAAGCCATTGAGTTTTTACCCCTGAAATTGTTTTCTGAAATTTTGGAAGTCCACCAGGACTCCATTTCCCAAAGTGGGAGTTGCCTTGGGAATGTGAGGGTTCACTCCCTCATACTCCCTCACACTTTCTTACACTCCGGAGAGTATGTGATGTGACTCCCAGGCTTCTTCTTGGCTTGCACCCTTGCGACCTCTTTGCCTTGACTCGTAGGCTTCCTTTTGGCCCGCAACCTTGTAACCCCTTTACCTTGGTTACAAGCCCAAAGCTAGGGTTGCGACAAAAGACATGTACAAAGGAAGGTCTTTGAGTTTCAAGGAATTGGTAAAAAAAAAATTGTATTTCTAGGTTCATTTTCAAATGAATTTTTCATCATATTTTTTTATGAGATGTAAGCAATTTTTCTTTGAAGTTTACATGGACTAGAGTTATTTCATGTCAAATTTTTCTTTCCAAAATTAAAGATTCAAGAATGAGATTGTATTTTTTTAAAACTTGAATAAAATTGTAACCATAATCATAGGTTTATTATAACAAAACAATACCTATTGTCAAATTTGCAAAAACTTGTTACTTAAAATATGTTAATAATTATTGTTAAAGGTTACTTCACACCTAAGGATAGGTTACCCTGATTATTAGTGGATGGTTAAAGGATGCTTGTTAGACCAATGTTCACACCATCAATTAGTAAATTAATTAGTGACTTTTATATTTTGGTTTTCTCAATTCACACATTGTGTTAGGTTAAGCCAATAATCAAATGCTACCTACCACCATTCATGACAACAATGATAATGAAATACGTGAGAAAAGAGTGATTAGATTTAATGACATTGATTACAAAACACAACAACCATTGTAGATATCTTTTGAACTTTGCTTTTGTAACTTCCATCATCACATGTAGTTTTGTAGGTGGTACCAATTTCCTTTTTAACTTCCTTTGTACAAATTCTTTTGAGTTCTTTCATCATAATGTTGTGAGATCGGCTTGACCATTGTTCATTTCAATTTCTTGCACCTTCATGTGTAACACCTTCATTTATAACATTGTGCTTTTATGTTTTTTGTTCATTGCAATGTTTTCATCAACATGTAGTGCCTTCACTTTAAGTATCATGGTTTTGTGGTTCTTGTACATTGCAATGTTTTCAATATATTGCAACATTATGGAGCTGTGGTTTTTGTTTGTTGCGATGTTTTCATCAGCTTCTAATGTCATCACCTTCATTTGTAGCATTGTATAATGCCTTGTCAATTCACATAACATCTTCCTCAACTTCTACAACACCTATTTTGTGCAATGCTCTCAATCTTTTCTTTTGATTGTTATTTTTGTCCTTGTGTTTTGTTTGTAATTTTGAATGTCCTTGTGTTTTTGCTTGCAATTTTGTTGCAACATAGTGTATTTTGTTTAATGCATTTTTTCTTTGCGACACCTTTCATCATGAGGCCATTGAAAATAATTCTTCTTACATTATTTTTCCAACTTGTAATCCAACCACAATAATTGTCAATCCTTGGTCATGTGCATATGGAATTTGCATTTGAGTCACTTGATTTTATATGCAAGTTGTAATCCTTTTCTTTGAATGACAACACAAACATTGATTAACTTATGTTTGAGAGAATGATTAAGGTATTGATTCTTCATAGTTAAAAAATAACTTTTGTTGCTAATTTGCTTTTGAGTTGGGATTTAGGTGGCTTGGTTAAAGCAAGGTCAATGACTTTATTTTTTCAATTCCTTATGATGCAATGCAAAAAAAAGTGTATTGAATAGTTTTGGGTTGCGTGAAAACATGAAAGCATGGTAAAGTATATATAAAAAGTATAATAAGCAACAAAATATAGAAGTCCTTAAATAAAAGGACTAACAAGTATATGATTTTATGGGGATAATCATATTACTTTTGGGTATATTTTAATTATTTTTTGCATAGACTTCAAAAGCAAAATTGTTATAATCATGTTACCTTCAATTACTTGAATTAAACCAAAATTTGTGAAAATTTCAAAAAAAAAATTCAAATACTTGAAAGTAGGTGTAATGTTTTTGCAAGTATTTTTTTTTTAATCCAAATGATATGACACAAATTGCTTTGAGAATTAAAGGGAAGTTAAAGATGCCCATGAAAAAAATATAAAATTTCAATTTTTTTCAAATATTAGAAGAAGGTTAAAAGTTTAAAAGATTGGTTTTTTGGTGTTTTCAAATAGAAAACAAGGTAGCAAGTATCTCCAGAATATGTTGCTTGCACACGGTTAGTAGGTGTTTCGTGAAGCAACTAATTAAAAGATTAAAACATAAAATGGAAAACAAAAATATGAGGTATAGGTGCATTATCCTAATGAACATCAAGGTAGCTTGCTTGTTATACAAGTTAGCACATGCATCTAATTATTTGTAATGCAATGAATTTTTTATTATTGAAAAATCCACAAT
>Ga0209611_10013085_pt1 | contig 11487 bp, 10 predicted proteins | sample S1TSphgellanicum_3_FD_187693 | JGI IMG/M metagenome (GOLD analysis project Ga0209611, IMG submission 187693) | Host-associated microbial communities from peat moss isolated from Minnesota, USA - S1T2_Fc - Sphagnum magellanicum MG (SPAdes) (version 2) | ecosystem: Host-associated > Plants > Peat...
GAAATAAATGGGGGGGGGGGGGGGGGTTTTGGGTTGAATTTTCTTGTTCATACCTTGGTACCTTTTTAATTTGAGACTTTTAAATGCATTAATTACATTTTTCACCGAAAAAAAGTTCACTTTAGAAGAACACATTGCCAAATCGAGAGGGTTTTAATTTCTCAATTAATGTAGAATTTGAGTTAGTAATCAATCATTCGCATGCCCTAGGGTTAGTTTCGTCAATAAATAATCCCTCAAAATATTATAATGAAAATTTGTGAAAACACGAAGCCAAGGTGTTGAAAACCATCACACGATTATTGCAGACTACGATATGAATAATTTCACTACTACTATTTCTCGAATGGCAATATCACCATAGTAGACTATTGTTGTTGATCATGGAAAGATAATTAATTATTTTAATTTATTTTTTTCTTTTTGAAAAAAATAATCTTTTGCCGGAATGGTAAAGGTACTATGGTGGTACTCGGAGAGGAACTTGCAATAATAATAGCCTAAGTAAGGCTCCGCATTCTACCCACACTTCACAAATAATGTATAAAAATGTGTGCGTCCGTGAACAATTGAGCTCGAAGTAGTACAAAAACAATCAGAGGCAGAAGAAGCACGGCATGCATGGAGAACACATCGGGAGCTCGGTGATGACAACAAAGTCTGATAAGTCGAGCTTTTATTTTTTTTATTTTTTAATGTGTACTTGTGATATATTGGTCGTTTAATGGTTGCCTTGTTACACCGGACACCACTTACAACAATTTGCAATTTCTACGTCCACCACCATTCGTTACGGAGGTCCGACACACTATGTGCAATGAGTCGGCCTCCGCATTTACATTGATCCGCTCACTTTTGTTTTCAGTGGATTGTCTATCGCGTGCGGGTTGATAACTGGGTCAAAATGTTTTTTTTTAATATTGATATTGATAACCTAATCGGCATCCTTCGTTTTTTTGGGGAAAAAATAACCTACTTGGTCGATTATTGGAAAAAGAAAAAAAAATTACAAAAAAAAACAAAGTTTCCTTTTGAAATTAAGAATTAGACAAAGAATTAGACAACACAAGTTTGTCTAATTCTTAATTTCAAAAGGAAGCTTTGATCCCCGTTTTAGGTTTTTTTTATAAATGTTTTTAATGGAACCTTCGGTTTGATCTTGAGATCGATTTTTTGAATTTTTAAAACCTTTGATTCTAATCATTTTCACAAAGAATTTATAATCAATCCGAATTTATAATAAAGAATTTAAGACAATGTTTGATTCCATCTCCATAACACACAACTAAAGAAAAAATAAAATTATGTAGTTGGTTTGTTTCCACTAGTGCACGCAATTTGAAGCTAGAGATTATGTAATATTGATTATGTAAAATGAATTAAAAATATTAAATGAGAAATTGAAGTGAATTTTTAATTTTTTTAATTTCAAAATTCAAAAAAAAAAAGTCACTAAATTTCTAAACATTCCATATCTATACATATTTTCTTTAAATCCTTTTTACACAACCCCACCTCCTTTTTACACAACACAAAGGATTTTGTGACATAAAAGCTCACAAAGAAACCACAAAAATCTCTCATGGGGAATAGCACTCACCTTTTAACCTTGGTGTGAATTCTTTTAGGTTATCACTTTGCTAATTTTGCTTCTTTTGTTCACAAATAGCTTCAATCAGTTTAATTTCCTATTCTTCAAACATGTTTTTTTTTAAATTTTGGGAAAAAAATTTATGAAATTTCTTTGGTGATTTATTCCCAAAAATTTACCAAATTTAGTTGAATTTCCACTAGAAAAAAATAATTCCAATTTTTTTTGGTAAAAAAAAATGATGGAAGTTGTTAGGGAAAGAATTCAGTTAGCACAATGGCAATTGTTTATCCCAGAATTTTTCTTTTTAATGTTCCCAACGTTCCCAATAAAAGCCCTCGAACATCTTGCAAAACTTTCCATGGATGTTCCCAAGAAAATCACCAAAGAAAACTTGTTCAAACTTGTTCCAATTGTTTTGGAGTTGTTCCAATTCTATATGCCCCAAGTGCTTTCAAGTTATTGCTTTGTGTGTTCGCAATAATGCACTCCTTTGAAGGAGGATGGAAGGATGGAGGATGGAAGGATGGGCTCAAAATGAGAAAACAAAGCTGGGCAATGGGTAGTAAAAAGCCAAGGTGGATGCCCTAAGTGATAAATAAATGAGGATGAATGTATCGGCCTTAGCTACTATAGGTGGTGAACTGAAACTTCTACTTGCCCCTCCTAAGCATTGAAATTACTAGTGATGATTCGCCAAAATAAATATAAATAAATAAACATTCAAAATTTGAGAATAAAGTAAATTTGGGATTTTCAATAGCCAAAATTCAAAAAATAAAAATAATCACTAAATTTCTATATATGGTTGAAGTAGGTACCCAAAAAGTATAGAAGAATGTTCATTTTTAAAAACTTTCATGTCATGTTTCTAACCTAATTTGGCTAAATCTTCCTATGGATGATCACCATTTTGGCTAAATCACAAAATTGACCCCCAAAAAAAAAAACATTAAGTCTTACAAGTATGCTTTCCACTTTCATTCTAGACACTAGTAGTTCATGTAGCTCCCTATGCTCCATACCCAACCCAATGTGTAGTAGGGTTGTTAAAATGTAGTACAAAAGGGACACATGCAAATTCCTTTTCCAATGCGTAAAGCATTGGAAAAGAAAGACCAAAACATGTGAAGCTTGCCAACCATGATTGTGGTGGGGTGGGGGAGTCTTTTCAACATCAAAAAGGGACGATGCTTTTGTAGTCTTCGACCAAGGATGTTAGTACTACTATGAACGCCGTCCATAGTTATCCAAATGTGTTTTTTGTTACCTATCTATTGAGTGGAATGGCAAAAGTAATAGATACCCTTCTTATGTAACTAGGTGAATAATCGTTTAATATTACTAGCATCATCGAGTATGGTTTAGTGGTGTATTGAACTCCCAACCACTTGCACGATGGTGTCAAAAGTCTCAAGTCCCAAACCTCAAAGACCCCACCCGGGTTAAAGAAGGTGATGGGGTCAAAGAATCGACAAAGTACAAAGAGGTACAAAGCCAAGGTCAGTTGGGCAAAGCCCAAAAGGGAGAAGCTAGGAAAACTCAACACAAACTAGCAAAGAAAAGCTCATATTGTCCCAACTCCCAATTCTCAACCATATAAAACATAATGTAATATTCTTATGGGAATTCAATTTGCTTTTTATGTCACTTCTCCTCACTAAAAACCGTAAAAGTCTCAAGGAAAATGGAAACAATGACAACAATTCAATGTAGAATTCGTTGTGAAAGGAGAATACCACATGGGTCATTAGAGTAAACATGCATTTCATCCAACTAGGAACCATCATGGTTTGTTCATTTTCAACCCATACATACATAAATATTCACGTGTTTTTTTTAAATACCAATCTATCCAATTGAAGAATATATAGGCCGGAAAATTATATAGCATGTAGCTAACGTGTCATATTGAAATCCACAACCGCTTGCAAGGTGACCATGAGTTCCAATGAGGAGGCATACATGTGATGCATGTGATGACCTTCTAGATAGATAATCGATCTCATTGGCCCAATGTTTTGTTTTTCTTTTGGTTTTTCTTTTTCTTTTTTCCAACTTTTTTATTTGCAAAAGTGACAAATGTTTTTTCTCAAAAAATAAATTCATAAATCTTTTTTTCTTAAATTTTTTCACAAAATAACCCCAAAAAAATTCCACCAAAACAAAACAAAATCACTTTATTGGCCTAATTTTGGTTGAGATGGGATCCAATCAATGCTTCCACAATTTGAATATGAATTGTACAAACTTTTGGGGATGATGCAATTGCATTACTTATGGAAAATAATTGTGAGTGGAGGCCAATCAACTACTTGCTATTGTTAGCAACCCTTTGCACCTAGCACCTAGAATTCCAAATGGAGAGTTTTTCCTCTAGATTCTTTAGTGAAAAATCTTTTATTTTCCTCCAAGAAAAAGAGGCAAAAAATAAACTTCGCAAATCCTAAACCCTAAACCTTTCCACCAAACCGGACCTATTTCAAATAAGTCCGATTTGGGCTCTCTCTCAACACCATCAATTGATAAGAAGTATTAGGTATGGACATTGTGGGGTATATATTTATTTGTTCCTTTGTTTTGGTGAAATGGTTTGAAATTTCACAATTCTTTGTCTTTGGCTTGTATTATTTCCAATATACAACAATAAATAAGGAAAAAGTGTGTAATCACATTAAGGTATGGCCATTTCTTGTGTTATTTCCAATGTTAGGTTAGTGTTAAGAATCTTATAATTGGTCACTAGTTCACATCTAAAATGTTAACTCGCATTAAATCTTAAATGATATATGACATGTGCTTCATGTTAAGATGATAATAACCATTATTAACTAACAATTGAATCTTTGAAAAAAAAAAAAAAAAAGTGAATTTCAAAACTTAATGTTGGTGTTAATTAAATTATTTTTAAAATGATAAATTATCTTAATGTTTTGCATGCACCCTTATCTCTCTCATTTCCTTTTTTTTCTTTCAATAATAATAACTATTATTATTAGTAGTAATAGTAGTAGTAGTATTATTATTGTAATTGTGAATCAAATTACAACTTCAAAAAAAAATTTTAATTTAAATTTATATCTATATACATATCGTATGTGCATACATGTTGAAATAATGTTTAAGAAGTTAATGATAAGTTGTAAGTTTTTAAATTTGTGGCATTGTGATTTGTGCGACTTTGTTGATATTTAGGCAAGGTTAGTTGCATGTCCTTAACACCAATTGTGACCATATTTTTAACACATCTCATAACAAGTGTAACTAGCAATTGCTTTTTCATGTGTTAGTGTAAAAAGACTATACTGATGTTACAAATTTTTAATATATTTACATCACAATGCTTTTATTATATTATTACAAAATGTGGAACAATGTGAAATGAATGTAATGAACATAAAATATTAATTTTTTTAAAAAACACTATAAACAAAGCTTTTTTTTCTTTTAAAAAAAAACTTGAAATGCCTTAAAAGTTATAATCACAAATAACAATCATCCATACTTTTACATAATAATGCAACATGACATTTTATTTCATCATGAATACTTTTTTGATCATTATAAAAATCATGAATTTTTAACCCATCAAGTTCGTATTCAATCGCAGTCTTCCACTTCATCTTGATGAACAAACCCAATACTTTCTACATAATCTTGTAGGTGAGCAAGTCTGACTCCTTTTATCCAGTTATCACCCATGAGTTCAATTGTCCTAGGCTATGTCATCAACAATCTTCTCATACCATTGGGGCCAAAATGGTACTTGATGACATCCCAATAATTGATGAAGCTCCAAACAAACATGTGACCATCTCGTGTGTATGTGGACACATCAGGGGTGGTTTTGCAAAATCCAAGTTATACTGGAACATCACTTGGAACATCCCAAGATTGTAACAATTCACTACATCTTTAAAAAATCGGTACAGAAACAATTTTACCAATCCTTATTGTAATGGGTTCCCCCGCACATTTTGCTTAATTCCAAATCCAGTCCATAATTAGCCATCCAGTACACAAACATATACACCAATTTCTCTCACAGGATTCAACAACAAAGGGTTACCTCTCACTAGGTTGTGAATGTGGGTGGTGCTGATTGTGAGTTCCAGCCTCCCTGCTCACCAGGTCGAGGATGTAGCTCCTCAGATGCACAAAACCAAGTCACACAATTGTCGGAAGAGAAAACTACCCAACCTAGAAAAATATCCACTCTCTTCAATTGAATGATCAATTTTCCAGTACAGATCAGACTGGACACATCACAATGTCTTCAAAGAATAGTCCCATGGAGGAGTTGATGTCCTCTGCCATGCAGTTATATTTACTCAGTGGCACTACAGCCACTGACTGAGAAAAAATATATAGATACGGATGACAATCAATGATGTGTTTCTCTTTACTTTCCCCCTCTGGTAATGGTTGAAGACTGTGAGAGCCTATCTAACAGTTTATACAAATCATGCAAAGAGCAATTTGCTGTGTAATGAATTGGCCTAGCTTTATCAATACATTTCTAAGCTTATGCCTAGAAGATATGGGTGCAAGTAGATTCACTTTGTGGATATACATCAGATTTGGTAGAAAGATCCTAGGACCCATTGAAAAACAAACTGTAGAGTGTGAGTGTGATCCCAAACTGAGGGCTCGTTCGTATGACCCGCACAAGGCTACCCTTGAAGAGAGCTTGAGGTCCTTCCCTTTCTATGAGCAACTGCAAACACTGCAGCCAATCCCTGTATGGTTCTTCTCCTGGAGTTGGTTCTTTCTGCTCCAACAACAGTTCTCATCAATCAACTTGAACACCATTGATGCTCCTCACTACTACACAACTGTACAATCTATAGCGTATGATATATAAACATTCATGTTGATAATCTGCACAAATGATGAATACAACACAAAATATTGAGAAGGAAGGAGTGGTACCAAAATGAGTTCATACCTGCAAGCGAGTCTTGATAATGTCCATTGGTGTGACTAAGACAGTGGCTGGAATGGCAGCTAGACATCCAGCCATGAAGTTTTGATCAGGATAGAGCTGCTGTAAAAGTGTATAGCAAGCGAAAAAAATAGCTGAGCTTGGGACATCTCGGGCCATAGTGATGCCTGCTCCTCTGTAGAGACCCAGGACCCCAAGTTCTCTTACAACATCAAACATAGTTTTGGGTACCCCATCCTTCGCTTGTGTCTGAAGGCGAACTTTGACGATCTCCATTGGATTGGTGAAGACAACCTATGCACAAGACAAAAATCCAATTCAAAAACATTCCTGCAAAACAGGAGCTGTAAGATGGATATGGCAAACCAGATCTTACAAATGAGTGCACACCTGTGAGAATCCTCCCCCTCCACCTGCTATGAACTCAAGCAACCAAATCCGAGCTCCTGGCATCATAGTCTCCAGCACCCCTAGCAGCATCTCGTTTACTGTCAGCTTCATTGCCTGATGTATCAAAGACAAACATCAGTGCAGGTAAGAGAAAAGAAAAGGTTGTTTGTCACAAACCATGAAAATCAACAAATTAAAGAAAAATCAAATATTAACATCTCCAGATGAAATGGTGGTGGCTTGGTACAACCCAGAAATTCATCTGCAAGGACACACCTTCTCTGGAGCGATGCCAAGCAACTGTGGTACCAAGCCACTATAGAGTGATGCTGGCCCTTCTTTGACAACTAGCTGCTTTAAACAGTCAATCTCATCTTTGTACTGAGGTTCCTCCCCCTCCTGCAAACCATCACCCAACAGAGGGGTTTCATCACCCAAGTCATTACCCCCTCGAACTACAAGCTCAAAGCTGACAAGTTCCATAACCTGGTCACAAAAGATACCTCTTGGGAATCGGAAGAAGCAACAGAGAATCATCACACCAAAGAAGAGATATCTATGAGATTGCAGAGAAATCACTCCCAACAACACTGTAATGGCAACATGACAAGAATGAGCGTAGTCATAACCTTATGAGTGTCACTCACAAAGTGCCAGACTGTCATCACAACCTTCATTATACAACATCTGTGTCCCTGAGCTTCTGAACATCTCTGAGAAGCAACAGGAGACTCAGTCATGCTGTTGGCTAGCTAGCAGTCAAGAGACATCAAAAAGACTGATAACAAAAAAAATCGTACCAAGCTAGACTGTGCTTGCATTCGTGTTTTAATGGTGTCAAGAGGGTACACTACAGTGGCTCCAACGGCCCCTGCCACTCCCCCTCCCCCAAAATGTTGGGCTGCTCTAATCAAAAAATTTGCGCCAGGAATGTTGCCCACTGTATGCAAAGTGGGTGCCAGAGACACTGAAGCAGCCGTGGCCCCTGTTGATGCTGCTACCCTGCTGGCAGCACTCGCTGCCCCTGCTACTGACCCAAGTGCTGCCACTGCAACTGAAGCTGCCACTGCTGTCTTCTCCACTACCTTCTGAGGCTTAGGCTTTTCTACGGGTCGAGTTATTGGAACTGCCAATATCTCTCCTTCAAGTTCAATCTGTGCTTCCAACTTTCGCCATGCCTTCAAACTGTCCTCTGAAACATTTACTGCCAATTTGGGCCCTGCTTCTGGTGTAGTAGCATCTTTTTGTTCTTGATGAGGGCTTATTGTCTGGGAACTTTGTGAATCAAGTTGCTGAGAAGGTGGAGAACTGACACTGGACTCTATGATACCCCATACCTTTCTCTGCAGCTGTATTTCAGTTTCCAATTCCAGTCGCACCCTTCCTTCCAGGTGCATCTCCAGATCCTGTAAAGAGCTCTCCTGCCTTTCGAATACTTGATTATCAGGTGTGGCTATCGCTGATGAAGATAGGGAGAGAGAAAGGAGGCTTGCAACAGCTGCAGCAGCAATAGCTGCTTGGCTCCTCTTCCAATGAGAAAGCCCTAAGTCTTCCGGTAATTTCCTCAAAACTGGTTCAGACTCTAAGTTGTCACAGTATTGAGCTTTCAAAGACATTGATACTGATAAGAATTTCTGTCTGCTGTTCAAGTTACCAGTCCTCTTCAGCACTTGATCAATAGTCAGCCAATCAACCAAGCCACCCATCATTCTAGGGCTGATATGTGAGGGAGCAGCATACCTCAATTTCTGGTCCCATTTCTTTCTAGGAATCCTTTTGAACTTCAAACTCACACATATCCATTCTTCATACAGAGGAGGGACTACAGAGGTGCTAGCATGGGAACTTCTTGATGAGGAGGCTCCTGAAACAGTTGTTGTCTCTGTTCTTGATGCAGTTGCCAATCCACATCCACAACAAGTTCTGCAATTGGAACCACCCTGCCACCAATCTTTTCTGATACTCTCACCACTGGACAATCTATCATTCGGGGTTTCATCTGGTGGAATTGTATGCAGCCACTTTGAGGGCCTCGGAGTAGCAAGGAACAAGAACTTGCTTGGGTTGTTGTGATCATGCAAACCAGATGATGAACAACATAAAGGTCCCTGGCTATGACTTCCCCAAAGACATGGTGTTGTAGGGGGGCTACAGACACTTGAGAGCGCCACACTTGCAATCATCCCCAGACTTCCGCCAGGCATGCTCAACTGCAAACAACAACACAGGGGAAAAGAAAGCATGTTAGGCTAGGGTTCTCCACAATTTGCTGTCATTCAGGAAACATCCATTCTCCCAATGTGAATCTGCCAAACTTCATTGCAAAACAACAACAACAACAACAACAACAAGGATGTTTCATCAATTCCACAAAACATCATTGCATTCAAATTGATTGAGACAGTAACATCACCAACCAGGAGTGAATACAAATTCGGAGTTGCAATTGAGAAGAAGAAGAATCTATGGATTTTCAAAAAGGGGAAAATTAAGGCCCAAAACAATAAGTTGGTAACCAACAAGAAAAATCTACACGACCCATGTCCTCATATGCTCCTAGAAAACCTTCTAGGGTTTCAACCCCAATGATTGAATCCAATATGGACACATCCACTATGACAAAATTGCATGAAGCAGCCGCAGCTCCAGGAAGAAAAATCGTAACGGTCAGGAGGAAATTTTATTTTAAAACAAAAAAGAGCCATAGACGATTACTGTACGCAAGCTTTCTCCCAATACTACTGGTACCAAATCTTCACAAAGAAGAGAGTGATCCAGACCTCCAGCAACCACAATTCAAGACCAAAAAACAATCCAGAAAACCCACAAAGAGGCCCAAAACAATACAGAGAGAAGAAAAAGGAACCCAAGATCGACATCCAAACAATAAAGAAGTTGCAAAAAGAAAGCACTGGTACAAAGAAAGCACCAGATCCAGAAAGAAAGAGCTGCAATTTGTCGCCCACTTTTACCTCAATTCTCGATGCTCATCAGGGGTCAGCAAAAAAGAAAAGAAAGAACCACCACCCGAAACCCTAATTGCACAGCTCCAAAGCCTTCTTTCACGAGAAGCAACCCAATCCAACAACAAACACACAAGTTCAAATGAAATTCAAAAATTGTGGGCACAACAAACAACGACAACAACAACAACAAAAACGAAACTGCAAACCAAAGCAAAAGACTGACTCCGGAAGCAAAAGATCAGTGGGAAAAATACCTAAAATTTCCAAACTTCAACAGAACCCAACGACACAGAATTATTCAACCAAAGAAGTTCCGGAAGAAATTGTTCCAGCAGCGGCAGCAGCGGCAGCTGTGAGCGAGAGAGTTAAATCGAGATTCACCTAAATCTTCGAATTCTTGAAAGCGACAAAAAAACAAAACGAGTTTCAATTCTTGCAAGCAAAAAACAATACACGAAAATCACGTTTCTTCGTCTCTTTTCCTTCTCTGCACTTCAACCGCGTTTCCACTTGCTTGGGAGGGCTTGAATGTCCACCAATATGTATCTGCCACGTGGAGACCTTTTTAATAAATATCTCATGTCGTTGTGGGATCAGAAAAGGAGAGTCGCAATAAATGCAAAAATAAATAATTAAAAATTAATTAATTAATTAATTAATTAATTATAACCTAAAAGGATTTAAATTGAGTCTTTTTATTAAATTAGATGGGGGGAGCCTTCCAAGGTTTTTTTTCTCTTTATTCAATGAGCCATTTTGATTGGCCCATCACCAGAAACAAAACCAAAAAAAAAAAAAACCTTGAAAAGGCTCCCCAAAATAGAAGTTTTTATTAAAAAAAAGAGTGCATGCCCTTTGGCCCACATAGATAGGTGAAAAAGAGGATAGCTTTCGGCAAAGTATATGGGATACAAGGGTGATGCTATTGGGAATATCTTGTGGAACACATTGGGAACTTTGGAACCTTTTGAGAACTTGATGAGAACACATTGTCAAATTTATATTCCTCAATTTTGTTCCTCACCATTTTCAACCTAGAGTAATGTCAAGGACACACAATTGGGGGGTTTATTTATTGTTATTTTTATATTAATTTGTTGGGGGTGTTACATCAATGGAGTTCATCATTGATGGATGGATGGATGAATGAAAAAAACAACGTCAACATGATGTTACAACAATAGTTGCAAACTAATTGCATTGGAGTCACATAATTGTTGTTCTTGCAAAATTACAATTGAATTTGCACAAGTTGCATACATATATGGTTCCAAATATGGTGAATTGTGTCCATTGCAACTCATGTGATTTGTCCAATAACACTCATGACATAAAAATATGTCGAGTTGCAATGAAGTTGTAAGTGATTGTAATTCACCATATGTAAAGGTGTATCCATTAAAGACAAAATGAAAATAGACCTAGATGCAGTCCTTAGTTGTACCCTATATTTTGATTTCCATACACATTAATGAATAAAAATTTATCATATTTTGAAATGTGATTGCTTAAATCACTTTATATTTAAAAAACATCGATATCATTCACCTTGTGTCATGTTGATGGTGAAACAAAACTAATACACGTCAAAAAAA
>Ga0209611_10013086_pt1 | contig 11487 bp, 10 predicted proteins | sample S1TSphgellanicum_3_FD_187693 | JGI IMG/M metagenome (GOLD analysis project Ga0209611, IMG submission 187693) | Host-associated microbial communities from peat moss isolated from Minnesota, USA - S1T2_Fc - Sphagnum magellanicum MG (SPAdes) (version 2) | ecosystem: Host-associated > Plants > Peat...
AGACCCATTACAGAAAAATTGCAGAGGAGGAAGAAGCAGCAAGACCCATCAAGGCATGGCAAAAGAATATTGCAGAAGGGAGCAGTTGCTTTTCCCAACTGCCGCCGGTTCTGCAGCAGATCGTCACGTCATAGACAGACGTAGTGAATTAATATATAAGATGCATATGCGTAACCTTATTATCCATATTTAGCCCCTAATAACATTAGCATGCGAATATGGATACTGATAGCAATGCCTAGCATGCAAATATACATAGTTACCAATCGCTAATCACTACTTGAATGGCTTTAGCTGGATATTGAAAAAAAGATAGATTCTAGATATGCTTACATACATACGTATCCAGCTATTAACTGGATTCATGTTTGAGTTTGGTCATATATTCAGCCAACGCTGGTAAGGACCTTGAAGGGGACTGTTTTGGGAATTTGGGTGATGTGGTCAGCTCCTGCCTCACACTGGGCTTTCATTCCTAGAATGGCCCATTCTCAGTCCTTCCCAGCGTTTGACAGTTCTTTCCTTCTATGAAGAACCTACAGTTTCAATTTTTAAAAGTAAATTAGAACTGTCTGAGTTCCAGTTCCCCACCAAAAAAAAATCAGGAATCTGAATCTGGACCTGATTCCTAAGATGAAAACAAAATAAATAAAATAAAATTCAATTCTGGTTCTGAAAAGCAAACCCAGTCCAATCTGGTTCTTACTGACCCGGCCCAAAACCAATGACTAACTACTAATTAAACCCCTATCCTAGTTACTTTTTTTCAAAAACATTTTTTCCTTCTTACATTTTCAGTTCCACACCCAAAACGAACTGGGCAGTTGGTTCCAAGTCTTGTTCTGGGTCTGTTTCATTAAGAAAATAAATCAAGTTCCCCTTCCAGTTCTAAAAAACAGACCTGGTCTAGGTTAAGTTCCTAGTAGTTGGAACTCAAAGCAACAGTTCTTACCTGCCAAAGTGGGGGCTGGAGTGAACCAGGAGCCACCAATGCACCAGTTGAGGATGAGGTCGTTGAAGCCATTTTGGGGATGAACCAAAACCACATCCTCCCTGCCCAAATATTTTTCTTTTTTCCCACCTCTACTCTGCCCCAAAACATTTCTCTCCTACCTACCTACCTCCCACCTACCTCCTACCTCCTACCTACCTCCCCCCTCCTACCTCCCACCTACCTCCCCCCTCCTACCTCCGATTGCCATTGCTAGAGCCGAAGCAGGAGCACCAAAGCCGGAGCGGGAGCGAAAACGCCGGAGCCGGAGCGGGAGCGAAAACGCCGGAGCCGAAGCGGGAGCACCAGAACTGGAGCGAGAGCGGGAGCGCCGAAGCGGGAGCAAGAGCGCTAGAGCCCAAGCTTCCACTTCCAAGCTTCAAGGTAAGCTTTCTTCTTCTTCTTTTTTATTTTGCATCGCCGAAGGGGACGGCTTGTTGTCGTCCCCTTCTTTTTGTTTTGTTTTGTTGTAGCATGAAGAAGAAGGTGTCAGTAGTTTTGCTGCCGTCGCCTTCTTCTCTGGGTTTTTTTGGAAGGCAGAAGGGGACGGTAGCTGCCGTCCCCTTCTTTTTGTTTTGTTTTGTTGCAACAAGAAGAAGAAGAAGGCGACAGTAGCTTTGCTGCTGTCGCCTTCTTCTCTAGTTTTTTTTGGAAGGTAGAAGGGGATGGCAACTGTCGTCCCCTTCTTTTTGTTTTTGTTTTGTTGCAGCAAGAAGAAGAAGAAGGCGATGGTAGCTTTGTTGTCGTCACCTTCTTCTCTGGGTTTTTTTGGAAGGTAGAAGGGGATGGCAGTTGCCGTCCCTTTCTTTTCATTTTTGTTTTGTTATAGCAAGAAGAAGAAAAAGGCGATGGTACCTTTGCTGCCGTCGCCTTCTTTTTTGGTTTTTTTTGGAAGGCAGAAGAGGACGGCAGTTGCCGTCCCCTTCTTTTCATTTTTGTTTTGTTGCAGTAAGAAGAAGAAAAAGGTGACGACAGCTTTGGTTTTTTTTAGAAGGCAGAAGGGGATGGTAGTTGTTGTCCCCTTCTTTTTGTTTTTGTTTTGTTACAGCAAGAAGAAGAAGAAGAAGAAGAAGGCGACGACAACAGCAGTCGCCTTCTTCTTTTTTTTTTCTTGGAAAGCAAAAAGGGACGACAACTATTGTCCCCTTCTTTTTGTTTTGTTTTGTTACAGCAAGAAGAAGAAGAAGGTGACAACAGCTTTGCTACCGTTACCTTCTTCTCTGGGTTTTTTTTGGAAGGCAGAAGGGGACGACAATTGCCGTCCCCTTCTTTTCTTTGTTTTATTGCAGCAAGAAGAAGAAGGCAACGTTACCGTCACCTTCTTCTTCTTCTTGCATCGTAGAAGGCGATGATAGTAACGCTGCTGGGCCTTCTTTTCTTTTTGTTTTGTTGCAGCAAAAAGAAGAAGAAGGCGACAACAGCTTTGCTGTCGTTGCCTTCTTTTTCTGGTTTTTTTTGGAAGGCAAAAGGGGACGGCAGTTGCCGTCCCCTTTTTTTTGTTTTGTTTTGTTGCTGCCAGAAGAAGAAGAAGGCGACGGCAACTTTGTTGCCATCATTGTCTTTTTTGGTTTTTTTGGGAACACAGAAGGGGACGGTAGCTGCCATGCCCTTTTGTTCGTTTTGTTTTGTTGTAGCAAGAAGAAGAAGACGACACTTCCGTTGCCTTCTCTTTTTTTTCTGTTCTCATGCAGAAAAGAAGGCAACGATAGCAGTGCCGTCGCCTCCTTTTTTTTTGCATCGAAGAAGGCGACGCCAGTAGCGTCGCCTTCCATTTTTCCTTCTTTTTTTTATTGGAGTTGAAAAGCTGATGGCACCAAAGTGAGGAGAAAAAAAAAACAAAAGGCGACGGTAACTTCTATTTTCTTCTTTTTATTTTTTTGTTTCAGTGCAGAATTAGTTCTGGTTTTGTTTTGCTTAGGTTCCATTTAGCAAAGAAGAAGAAGATGACAACTATCGTCACCTTCTTCGATGGCTTTGTTGCAAAAAATTGGCGACTTGTGTTTTTTTGCTGGTTTAGTTGCGAAGAAGGGCACGGCAACAATGTCATCACCTTCTTCTTTGGTTGGCCAAATGTGAAGAAGGCGATGGCAGAAAACAATTTTTTTTTTAATTTTTTAATTTTTGGGTCTTTATGGTTTAGTTTATTAGAATTGACAATTAATAATATAATGGTTGTTTTTTTGTTGAGGTTGAAGGTTATAATGGCTTGGAGAAGGAGATTGAGGAAAAGTGATGGCGGTGATTTGGAGGTGCATAAACAAAATGTTGCTTCATCAGATCAAGTGGTTGCGAAGGAAATTGTTGTTTCATCGAATGAATTGCAAATTGTTGTTTTTTCACATCAAGCAACTATTGAGGGTATTGCTACTTCTTTGGATCAGCCAATTAGTGAACAAAATGTTGTTCCATCAGAATTGAAACAACAAAAGCAAAATGTTGCTTCATCAGATATGAAAATTAGAAAATTGATGTATCAAGCAATCTATGTGGATTAGAAATGTTACTTCATCATATATGAAAATTAAAAATTGATGTATCAAATAATCTATGTGGATTAAAATTAACAAGCATGACAATGAGTAATGTAGATTAAAAATTTTGATCGAAAAATGATGGATTAGATTGATTTAGAATTTACATATATTAGACTAAATGTAGGAAAAAAAAAATTATACAAGTTGTTTTACATTTAATTATATCCACACCTTTCATCATTTGATTAAAGGTGCGGGATTTTTTTTGTCAAATTTGTTTATTACAATACCTGAAAGTAGTTAAAGTTTACAGGAATTATACTTGATTGTGTGATTTTGGTTTGCAATACCTACATTCTATTTTTGAACATTTTATGTGTAAAGTTTTAGGGTTAGGGTTTTATAATTACAAAGTAATGATTTACTTTTTGATATTTTTTTATTTAGGTCCAGAACTTGAAACCGACTAGGTTTCTCAACCACCAGCACCCCCTTGTCCACCTAATTTGGCTCGGAAGGACAAAGAATGGACAAAGGTTAGGTTGAAATGGAAGTGCAAAGTTGGCATTTGCATTGTCGCATATTGCACCAAATGGTTGTTGACCAAGCATTAGAAGGAGGTGCATGGCTTGGTGGCAGAAAAGGCCAAACCTAGGAGGCCTTCAACTTCTACAGGAGGTCCTCGATATCAAGACCATGGTAAAATGAATGTTCGCATCTTGGGAAATGCCCAAGTTGTGCAAAGGCAGAATGATCAAAAGGTTGCTAATCACGCACGTGCCAAAACAAAGAAGGAGTGGGTAAAGGTGATAACTGTTTCAAAAAAATGTCCACCATTCCCAAAACCAGCTTTGGTCAAATTAACTTCAGAGCAACTATTGAAAGTGTTGGGTCTAACTACATAGGGTATGGGAAGTGTGGCTCGAGATGCAACATCACAAATGGAGAAAAATGAAGACTTATAAGAGATGATTCAATCCACCCGTTGTGTATACGCACGATAATTGAAAAAGGCATGGGATGTAAAAAATTGGGATCAAAAGTCCAATAAAGCAAGTCAAACAAAAGAGTTAATAAATGTATTGGATTTTCATGAATCTAGAATGATTCATGGAAGGTAAGAAATAATAATAATCAATGTTTATTATTTTTTTATAATTTTGTTTCATCCAAGGTGTGTTAGGGTTTAATTTGGTGGTTTTGGGTGTTTATAGGGTTGAAGAGATAACAAAGGAAGAGTTTATTGCAAATGTAGTTCAAGTTGAGATACAACGCCGCCATTTCTACACTACTCGTCATGCAGCAAGGGCTGCAAATGTAGCAACTGCTTACCGAACTAAACACGAGATTATAGATATTGATATGGTTTAGGGTTTTCACTTTATATGGTTAACCAAGTTTTTTCAGGCCTGTTTTTTTGGGACTACCCAATTTTTGAACTTTGGTCTTGTGATGTGTTATGGAGAACCTTTTTTTGGTTCTTTAACAATTTTTCATCCACCCATTTTTGTACAACTTTTATCAATATAATATTTTCTTCTAGTAACATTTGTTTGATGGTATATGGTTAATCATATATGTCGTTTTTGACATATACATCTTAATATTTAAGATGTAAGAATCAAACCTTAAATAGGCCCATATGAATAGGTAACATGAATTTGTTTACGATCTATAAAGATCAAAATGGACATTATGTAATACTTATGTCTAATGTAATAAGACTCATATCACCTAAAAACTTTTAAAACAATACACACATTTTAAACATATACTACTTACATCATTTTTTTAACAACTTCCATAAGGCCATTTACAAAAATGCAATACCCGCATATGGGTCTCGTAAAAGGCACTGGGTATTATTATTCAATGCAATACCTGCATATAAGATCTCGTAATAGACACTGGATATTACCAAAATATGCAATACCCGCATATAAACCCGTGATAGTTGTTATCACACATTCATTGCAATACCCACATATAAGGTTTAAATAATAATCATTGGTTTTATCACACATTCATTGCAATACCCGCATATAGGATCCCATAATAGTCACTAGTTTTTCATTCATCGCAATACCTGCATATAGGGTTCCATAATAGTTGTTGGTTTTTTTCATTCATTGTAACACCCCATATGGGTCCCATAATAGTCGCTAGTTTTTACATTCATTGTAATACCCGAATATAGTGTCCCATAACAGTCGCTGGTTTTTTCCATTCATTACAAAACTCACATTTTGTCATAAACTTAATTTAGATTAATAATTAATTTAAGGTTATAAAAAAACATATTTTGAATACCCAAACCACTTATTAATTCTTTTGAAATGACGTTACATGCAAGTATTGCAATTAGGGTTGGGTCTTCACATAAGGTTTGCGTCAATCACCTATGGATTATTGTATTATGAACTTACATGCGTGTATTACATTTAGGCCTTGGTTTTCATTCAAAGGCCCACCCAAACTACATATTGGGTATTTCAAAGCAACCTTACATGTGGGTATTACAGTTAAAATTGCCCTTTTAATACAAGTTTTACATTAATCACCTATGGGTTATTTTTAAATGAATTTGAATATAGCTATTGCATTTAAGGTTAAGGTTTCATATAATTTTACAATATTCACACACATATTTACTTTCACCAATTACAAATTTAGCCTTAATTTTATTAATAATTAAATAAAATCAATAACAAAACATAGAAGAAGGTATGTTTTAAACCATTTGTTAATATCTCCAAGTTGATTTCTTTCATTTTCTTCAAAAATATAGATTGCATTATTTTGCATATAAAATTCCCCCTAAAATGCACCGTAGATTTATTTTATTTACCATAGATTTGTAACAAAAATATTAATTAATTTAGGGTTTCCCAAGCTCTAAATTTGAATCATAATCCAATAATATATATTTATAACAATTTTATGAAAAATTGTGATTTTTTTTATTAAAATTTTTAGTTCAAATCTAATATGTTATAATATAATAAGGAATAGACATTGAACTGTCATAAATGCTTATTAGGCTTACATGGTCTAGGCTAATAAACTACCTATATAACTAATATGTTTATTAAATAAGTTTAACCACCTTCAATACCTACATAGACTACCTAAAATATTAACCTAAAAGGCCTACACTAATGAATAAACTACATAATAGGCTTATATTATGTAGATACCCTATTAGGTAGTTAATTAGGTTACTTAACAAGTAGCTTACTAACCTATTACTCATCTTTAGGCTAGTAAACCCTAAAGCCAAATCCACACAAACTTTAGCATGGCTTTTAAGAACTTATGAACATTTTCATACCTAGCTATTAATATTTTGGAATTTTTAAATTCGCATTAAAAAAATCATCCAAAATAATTGCAATATACATAACCATATATATATATATATAATTTTAAATAAAATTGTATTGAAATTTATAATTTCATAATATCATTATTTATATATAATGTGTTATAAATAACAATATATTTGGACCAATATTTAAACCAATATTATACATCTAAAAAATAAAATTTACATAATTATTTGTGTTATATATGTATTAAAAATATATATTTTTTACCCATATCTGATTATTTTAACCAATAAATTATTTACTACGTATCAAAAAAGTATAAAATATAATTTTAATGAGACATAGGATTAATATATGGGAGAGATCATTTTTAATACTATGTGAAACCAAAAAAGAAAGTAGAAAATTATGTGCTTTAATTTTTTTTAAAACATAGTTTAAAATCTTATTGAATTAAAAACTTTACATTTTTGTTTTTTGAAATGAGTTTACAACTTTAAAAGGGGGAAAAAAAAATGAACATATTTGAAGAAATTTTAAGCTTGAACTTTTAATTTTTTGATCTTGACAAACTTCGTATTACATTTAGGGTTGGGTTTTCACATAAGGTTTTCTTTTTACCTTTGTGTGACCTCTTTAACCAAAATTTTCCAATCTCTTTGAAGAAGATATAAAATGAAATTATATTGTTTCACATACGTCTGAACCCTAAAAATTTCCCCCCAATTTAATGTAAAATATTTTTGATAATTAATGAATTATCACCAAATTTTGTCGTATAATTAAATAACTAATAGACCAATATTTCGGATAATTTGAATGATTAATTATCAATAATTAAATAATCAATTATTTATTTAAAATAATTAACTAATCATTTGGTTTAACTTTATTTACTTGGATAATAAAAAGTTGGATCTACAAATTAGATTAATTAATTTAACATTTGATTGATTAACTTAATGATACTTTTGTTTTAATAAATTATTGAAATCACTATTTAAGATATTTATTCCACATTATAGATTGCGAGTTAAAAATTTCCTTGAAAAATTCCTACACTAAGATAAACTTAATCACAATTATCGTTATATTATTTGTTCCACAAACAATACAACCTCTTCCCAAATTCAATGAAACAAAGTAAGAATCATGAAATTCCTAATCAACAACCCCAACCTCTATACACACCTTTGTTAGCATACTATTTTGTAATGAACTAATTATTTTGTGACCCAAAATGCGAGTATTGCATTTAGGGTAGGATCTTCATTTAAAGAGGCTTAAACCCCACATGCGTAATTTCGGAATGACTTTGAATGCAGGTATTGCATATAGGGTTGGGTTATTTCAAAGTGACTTTGAATGTGGGTATTGTGTTTAAGGCTAGGTCTTCACTTAAGGGTATCCAAACCATCTAGATGGGTTTTTTTTTAATGTGGCTATTGCATTTAAGGTTGATTCTTCATTTAAACTTGCAATACCTGAACTTATACTTACCTCTACCAACTGGAATTCATTATAATACCTATACTTGTACTTACCTTTACTAACTGGAATTTTGGGGTTTCATTGCAATACTTACACCCACACTTGCCTCTACCAACTGGAATTTTGGGGCTTCATTACAATACCTAAACCCGTATTTACCTTTACCAATTGGAATTTTGGGGTTTAATTGTAATATTTGCACTTGTACTTATTTCTACGAACTAGGATTTTGGGGCCTAATTATAATACCTACATTCAACACTAATATTATCACTCTCATTGTGTATTTGCATTTCACACTTTTTATGTTTATTACTTGGAAACAATAATAACCTTTGTGTCATATTAAACTTCATGTGTGTGTTGAATACATGATGTTCAAAGAATTTGGGCTATGGTTTCCTCCACACAAAATTGATTGTAAAACAAAATTCTTAATGCCAATGGTAACAAGCTTGATTAGTAATTGAGACATTTATTCATGACATCATTTAGTATGTACATTTATGTGATTGAGCATTGTTTCATCTTTGAGCCGTTTAACACTATTTCCCAATCCATCTTCTACGCGATGTAACACCAATCTTGGGTGTGAAATTACATTTACCTTTGTGAGGTGTATGTTATGAATATTACATGTGAATACTCTCATGTGTGAGGTGGCATGTTCACAAAGTGTCACATTGCCTTCTTTACATTCATTTGTGATCTCTTGCATTATAATGACCAATTGTGCAAACGCCCTTTCCATTGGGGTTAATGAATTTATTGTGTCATTAGACCCTACAATGGCATCCATAGGGAGATCATTTTGCTCCATGTTCATGAGCCCATCAAATTCCATGATCCCATCATCACCTTCAAAATGTTTATCTTCGTCATCATCATTGGACTCCATATCATCTGGAATATGTCGTGGGTCTGCAAACATGTGACCCAACCTTCCACGATGTGATCCATACCATGTTCCACAATAATGAATGATATCCTCTTGAGAATTGTCTGTGCATGTGAGAATGACTGCAATTTGGTGTTTACACATGTTCCCTCGCAATGCCCATTCACATGTGCAACAAATATTTTGGTGAATGGGAATTTCACTGCGTAAATAACATTGGGAAGGCGTTGGTTTTGTACGCCCCAAGCTCCATCACTTTCAAGGGTTGGTTGGTACACATGGGTGAGTGGAATAAGGGCTGCCTTTTCCACACATTGTGTAATAATGGCCTCCATAACCTTGTTTTTTATGAAACCTTTTTTTCATTTCCAATGTGTGCATGTAATGTCGTGCAATGCTTGTTGTTAATCGCCACACGAACCAGTCAATCCTATGCCCTCCAAGGCCTTTTGTGTCAAGAGCAAACCAACGTTTCAATGCACCATGATATGATTCAATGCTCGTTTGGGTGTCTTGGTTGGAATGGGGCACTCTTCAAACACCCACCATCCATAATTCTACAAACATAAACATAATGCACAAGGATGAATAACATTATTACAAAACAATTTTGAATACTAAACCATGATAAATATTATCACTTACCAAATTTATGGTAATAAGTCTAGAAATAATTTGTCCATGTATCACCAAGCCTATGCTTATGAAAGCTTTCTCTCACAACATCCCTCCCACACTCTTTGAAGTCATCAATTGTTTCTCCATGATTAATGGACATGTACATCACATCATGAAGGTCTTGGAGGATTCCACCTCGCACTTCCACATCTTTGATTTTTTCAATACCACGTAAGCGCCATGTTTTTAGAACATGCCAACAACAAAGGTAGATGGGAACCTTGTCCATACCCCATACAACCCTAATAAGGACACATGCAATAAAATCTCCATGAGTGGATGGGGTTAATACAACATAAAACGCATTTGAAGTAATCAAAAATTTTATGAAAGATATCAAAAAACATATAAAGAAATAAATACAAAGTGGGTCCTAGGTATAGAACTAACCGTAATGCCTTCAATTCTTAAGGTGCATCATCAACAAGAAAACATGATGGTTTCTAATGTGGCATGTGTGATAACATCTTATCTTTTAATGGTTTCAACCATTCGATCAAATCCTGAACTGTTTGCTTACTTGTAATGATCCAAGCTAAAGGGACACTCGTGCGATGATCATCAAACCCCATCAAGGTGAATAGATGGAATTTCATGTCATTTGTGCCAAATGTGGCATCCATAGAAATGGCACCATTGTGACCATATGACAGCATGGACTCACATTGAGTTGGTGTTTGAATACCTATGGTGAATGGGACTTGAGTCCCGTTGATTTCACCAACATCTTGGAGAAAGAATACATCTTCCTAATGTTGGAGAGCCCAAGACCGAATTGAAATTGCAAGGTTGGTGTGTAAACACTAACTCCCTTTTTTATGTTTCCGATCCAAATATGCAATGTCTTGAAGCCGAATGAAATCATTTCATGTCATGCTTTGACCCGCATTCACACGTTCCCACCAAATTGTTTTATGCTTGTCATATATTTGTTTGGTCGTGTAACCTAAATTTAGTTGGGCCCATATGTGGTCCTTCAATGCTTGTGACATGCGTGCAGCATAACGAGACATACAAGAAATGGATTCCGGGTCATGCTCACCATGTGCGAATGACCCATCAATTCGTGTATCGGGTTTATGATAAATTGTGATCTCAGCCACATCAGGTTGTGTGTATAAACGTTTGATTGAAAATGATGTTAGGCATCTTCGCTTAATAGATCGAGTGTGGGTTGAATTTTCCCGATAGTCCTCTAGTCCATATCTACACTGATACCTAAACCAAAAAAAATTCAAAATGTAAATGATTACATCTTGGTATATGAATTAAAGAAATAAAAAAGGTTAATGCCATAAATGTTTACCACGTATGCTTGAAGTGGTTTTTGATAGTTGGTTGCTTGACATCTGTTTGGCTTGGAAAGTTTTTGTAAACATTCCATTCCACAGGGGTGTTCATATCCCCTTGTTCACCTTCCAAGAATTCCGAGATGCGAGCATATGGAACATAAGCAAATTGAATGGTCACTTTATTTTGCCTTCCATGGCATAACCCAGACCTCCACACCAAGTCCTTGTTTGAAAAAGGGGACTTGGTGGGGTTTTGGACATGAATGGAATGGGATTTTGGAACCCTTCCCATGATTGAAGGAAGTAGGACAAATTCTTGCACCAAGATAATTTA
>Ga0209611_10013088_pt1 | contig 11485 bp, 11 predicted proteins | sample S1TSphgellanicum_3_FD_187693 | JGI IMG/M metagenome (GOLD analysis project Ga0209611, IMG submission 187693) | Host-associated microbial communities from peat moss isolated from Minnesota, USA - S1T2_Fc - Sphagnum magellanicum MG (SPAdes) (version 2) | ecosystem: Host-associated > Plants > Peat...
CCCCCCTCAATAACATTATGATTAACCCTTGTGTTACACCAAGAAAGAAAGAAATGACCTTTTTGGATCAACTTTAAAACCATGTATGTTATTTTTTGTTAGTGACCCCTTGCATGGTTAGAAAAAAATTATTGACCATTCCATCTAACTTAGGAGGTTTACCCTTAGTCAAAACTTCTAAGGTTAAAATGGGCCTTGTTGATACTTCCTTCATCTTTTTTGATTTTTGTCTTTTAAATTGCATAGGAATAACCTTTCATCTTCCTCTTTTCCATCTTCAAAATCTCCTCCAACAAACAATTTAACATAGAAACTCCTACACACCTTGTTTAATTCTACATCAAAGGAGACCATCTCACCTCTTTTATTCTCAAGTTCAATGATCATGGCTATAAGCCTTTTTTACTTGATGGCAAAAAAAATATTCCTTGGTCACCTTGTGCCCCCTTCTCTAGCTTTAACTTAAATCTTTGCATCAAAACCCTTATTGTCTTTTCTTCCAAAACCTTCAAGGTTCCTAGGGCTTTGTGCCATTGGAGTCTTGGGGAACTCTATGCAATGTCGCATGTGCATTTTCAAGTTTCCTCCTTATTATTTCCACTTACTTATGTTTTTTAACATTCCAAATACAAAACAATTTGCAAAATTTGACTATCCTTTGAGTTTGGGGAAAAAAGGTGTCAATCCCTTGATGTTTTTTCATAGTTCTATCATGTCCACAATGACCTTTTCATTGCATAGCTACTTTGTGTCCATTCAATAAATTCTTCTTCTTTATTTATTTTACACCTCTAGTTTATAGTAAAAAAAAATTGGGCAATGATTCAAAAGTCCAAAGTCACCAATGATTTGATAGCATTTGATGCATCCCCTTATTTAACCTTCAAAACTCAAAAGTGCATAGAGTCTATCTAACCTTGTGAGCATTTTCGCCTAATCTTTCCATCTATTATCCCATGTGTATTTTAATTGCCCATGAGGTTTAAGCATATCCCACACATTGAGGTTAACTTTAGGAGTTCCCAAACAAGTTTCTCTCTTGATGAAATCAAGTGACCAATTCATTGGATTTGACATTCCTAGATTCCACCATATTCCAACCCCTTTTTAAGATCCATTTACAATCATTTGGGAGGGCCTTGCCCATTTCCTCCCTTAAAAAAAAAATTGTTTTAGAGTCATTAGGTGTGTACATATTGGCCACCCCAAAATCCCCTCTAAGCATCCCACCCAATCTTACCCATTGCATTATGGTTCCCATTCGTTACCCCTTGTCCACCACCCACTCCTAATCTTTTTAGCATTAGAATGTATATGTCACCTTTGTCGCCCTTCTCATTTTATTGTGAATACTCTAAAACAACTTTTTTGAACCAAAATTTGGCCCCTTTCCATAATTGTGGCCTCAATTTATGAGCCTTCCTTCCACTCAATTTATGTTCTTGCAAGAGCATGATGTCCATCATTGAAATTTGGCTTCTATAATATAAGCATAGTTTCTAAATTCATGTGGGATCATTTAGACCCCATACATTATGTAAAATCATGTGCATATGCGTTGATCATAATGCAAATTTAATGAGCTAATATTTTCAGAACCTATGTTTCATCTTTGGCACACCTTGCAAATTTTCCCACTTATTGTATAGAGTGCATTTTTCCTTGATCTTCCTTCATTTTCGTTCCAATTTTTTTAAAAGCTTTATGCAACAATGATTTTGATATTTTGTTTTAGCATGGCTTAGATTCCATAACATTCCATAATAAGCATATCAACTTTAATCCTCTACAATCCATTAACCTTTTCACACCCACATCCACATGGCCAATGAAGTCATAAATTTCTCTCAACAACTATCTTATAACATCCTTAAGTGTGAGTAGTATGGACTATCCTCCTCCCACATCTTCCCCCATATTATTTGACATGTCCTAATCATGACCCACCTTTAATCCTCCATTAGTTAGGTTAACAATAACAAATTAATTGCCATTAACTTGCACTAATTTTGCAATGCGTGTCCCTCCTTTAGATGAACTTGATGGATTGATTATCACCACATCTCCATTGGCCAATCCATCCAATTCGACTTATTTACCACTTTCTTTTATTCCATTTATTTGTAAAAAGCCATCTAAGGCCAGTGATTCCAAATATTATGTCTCCATGCACCCTTGAATAATCTTCTTTATTCAAATTTCTTATTATTGTTCTTTTAACCCCAATTAACTTTTAAGAGACTAGGCTATGCAACCTATTACGACATGCTACTTATCCTTTACTAACATGCCTTCATATATTACCAAATCATTTGTTTTCCTATCAAATTCACCATCCTCCTTTCTTCCTTTGATGTTTTTTTCCATCCATACCATTAGACACTTGATTCATTACAACCTTTGGTTCTTTATCTCCTTGGATTTGGATTCCTCTACCATTTATGTCACAAAGTTGAATACCATCACTCCTTATGTTAAATTCATTCTCAACCTCTAATAAACTTGTCACTTGGACCCACACCGGTAGAGGCCTCCCTTTCCTTGTCTTGTTTTTTTCTTTTACTAGAAACTTCAATGAATTCATCTTTCCCCCTCCCCATTAGGGTTATCTTATCCCTTCTCTTGAGTGGTAGGTTGGTTGGTGGTTGCCAAATCCTATATGATTCATCTTCCTAGCTTGCCCAATATTCAATTTTTGCACCCCTACCTTTTCCCAATTAAGTTAATTAAGTTTTGAGTTAAATGTTTAACATTTGTATGCTTTGGATAAGAAAACTCTAACTTGTATTATAGATGAGTGTGTTAATTTGGGGGCATTTACTACAACTTTGAATTTTACAATTAGTTATGAAAGCTTGGGGTTCAAGGAGCTTTTGCAAGCCATGTGTTTTGGGCATGTTATATATGTTGAAGGCTTGCCAATATGGTATAGCAAATGACAAAGTTTTAGTTGGCTTGCACAAAACATCTATCAAATCAACACATGTCAACTTCCAAAATTGCATAATGCATAGCCTTATTTTTTTTGGCAAGGGTACCAAAAGTGGACAAAGGTGTGTTTGGATGCAAAGCTATGACCACAAAAATTGAACACTTTCATGAAAACTAACTAACACATTTCCCTTTGCCCTAAATGATTATGAAGTTAGTTTGCTCCTACATTGTTAATTTCAATTGAAATTTTAAGCTTAATTAAAGTCGCATTGATTTGGGGTTTAATATATTGAATGAATTTTATTGGACATATTTGAACAATGAATATTGTCTACTAATGTGTTGTTTTAAATGTGAGAGTGTAGATCATAGTGGTGGGATTACATGTTTAATTTTTTTTGTTGTAGATCTATAGTTGTAATCAATTTTGATACAACTTACCAAGATGGTCATATTGATGATGCTTTATAAATGACAAAAAATGTGGAATATTTTAACCTAGACTAGCATTTTGTGATTGTATGTCCACTATAAAGGTATTTCTTTTATGATGGTATGTTTCATGTTTGAAAGATCATAACAATGTTTTTTGTGTTTGTAAGTGTTCCACAATTTTATCAAATGTTTTGAATTTGTTTATAATTTTGTTCCTTGTTCCTTTCCATATTTACTATGTATTGAAAGGGTAATATTTTGAATGTTCTCTCTAAAGTTGCATTAATTACATGCTTACCTATTGTATCATGGGCTTTTGAAATGTCATTCATTTGCATCATGTATTGTAAAGTAACAAAAATGAACATACAAATGCTTGTGACAAATAACAAACCTATTTAATTTTGGTCAACCTTGTAATTCCTTTCTTACTTTGCCTTCCCCTTTCCTTTGCTTGCATAATAATAAATATCTTTGTTAGTAATATGTAATAATTTCATGGAATAATGACAATTGATTACAAATTATGTGTTTCATTGAATTAGGTTTCATGCATCTAACAAAATTTGATCATGCATTGTTTGATTGTGTAGGATTGAAAGTAAAGTGATTATGTTCCAAGATGCGACAATGTATTGAAAAATAATTGTTTTTTGGTGTTATAGTTTATAGACATGGCCTTGTGTTACTAAGTGGTTGCAAGGTGGGTGGTTCATTTTTTTACATCATAATGTAATTTTTTGCAAAATGTTATGCATTTGCATGTTATTTAACACGCTATAAAATCAACAAAATTTGTGGCTAGATTTAGATTTTCAACTTGAATAATAAGACATATATATATATATATATATATGGGCTTCATGTTGCTTTGCACTACTAGTGATGATGATTAAATTAGTTTTTGTGGACACAATAATTTTGTTGTAATCAATTTTGTATTCTCAAAAAATAATTTTTTAAAAATTTCACTATATGCCATTTTGTTTCATTAATATTTTTTTAAATTCTTGATTTGTTAGACAAAATGCCAATGAAAGTCTGATTCATTAGAAAAATTCACAACAAGATATAAATAGACAAAAGAAAATAAAACATTGAAAGGATGTAAAACAAACAACAAGATACAAACATACAAAAGAAAAAGAAATTAAAATGGAATTCAATCTATGACGAATTATAATTCGAAATGAATATGGAATTATTGTAGAGATGATCACCAAAATACCCATCCTACATAAGCTAATTCAAATGAAACATCATCACTGAAATCATCAACTTGAATATATATGCATTTTTGTGTATGATTTTTGCTTGAAATATTTTATTGGGATTAAATATATGATATATTATAACAAAATGAACATAAATGAAGAACAATTTGTTAAAAGAACATTAATTTAAATGTTTTATGGATTTTGAATTGCCTAAAATGAGTAATATTTTCAAAGGTCCATTATATAGTCATTTTTGGGTGGATTTCAATTATCTAGTTGGTATTTTTTTTATATGGATTTTTTCGTTCATTAATCACCATATAATCACCATTTAACATTGGGCTTTTAGGGTTTTTTCCATTTTAATGTTAAAATATGGACTATTTGGAATGTTGTATTTGTCAAAATTGAGCCTCCTTAATTTGCAACCACGCTACTAGTTGGGTACCATCACCATTGACATTAACATTGTTCAAAGTGATGTGGATAACTTTTCTTCAATTGTGTCAATAGGTGTCTTGAACCAATCTTGTTGATAATATTGGTTGTGGAATGATACATTGAAAATGAGAATTACAATCACCTTAAAGTTTCAAGAAAAACTAATTAATCATGTTATAATATAAAACACAATTGATGATGACAATGGGTGGTTAAAATGTTGAATTAACAATTACAAACATCAAAAGACAAGTCCTTTACACCTTGGACCCTTTTTTTCTCTTTCTTGCAAAAGTTTGAGTCCAAGAAGGTTCATAAGATGTTTTGATTCATCTTGGATCCTCAATACAAAACTTGCACCTTATCTTTACAAGCTTAGTGGTTATGAAGAAAACATTGTCATCATACAAAGGAATACGATCAAAAACTATTATGCCCAATGTTAATGAAGTTTTATGAACATTTGCATCATGTATTGAAAACATCAAGTCTAATTCAGAAGTAGCTCAAATGGATACTAATGTGGGTTGTGGCTTGAACATCTTTGAGATACAAATTATAGTAGCAAACCAATGAAAGAGTGTATCACTCATGAATTGACATTATTTAGGTGGTTTCAAGTTGATTCAAAGGACACATCAAATGCTTTCTGCAATGATGGAACAAACATGAAACCATGATCTTTGTTGTGGGTCTACTTGCACAAAAAATATTAAACATTGTTTATCCTTCACAAAAAAAATGAATTTTTTCTTTGGTCAATATTTTTATAAATTTACATTGATTTAAGTTACAAACTATCAATTTGGATAGATTAATTTTTGTGAACATAGACTAGCCTAATGATCCCATATTTGGTTATACTTCTAATCCCAAAAGCATGATAGAGGTGATTGAACTTGAAGAATTTATGGATTCAAAGTTGGAAGAGGAGTTTGATGGGAATTTTGAGCATGAAGAGTTTACTCATTTGAGTGCATTCACAATGTTAAAAGCCACTTAAGAAGGTGGACACTATTGCAATTCCATAAATTTGGAAAATCATAAAAGGTTCCCAATAATTTGGATTGTCAATTCTTTTTTAATTATTTGCAAACTTTCAATGTTCAAAATTTGATGCAAATTGATGATGGTTTAAAAATAATGCACATTCAAAACTTTAAAATGGACAATCTTTATTTATTTTCAAACATCTTTTTTCCTTATTAAAGGTGCACCATTTTTTTTCAAAATTTGAAAGGATATTAATGTAAATGATAAAAAAGTAAAAGGAGTATTTGAAATTGGTGAGATTCATTTTTTAAACATTTTTGAGCATCTTTGGTTCAAAGTGTTTTTGGCCCTAAAATCATAAATTTTGAAAATGTTTTATAAAAAAAAGTTATTCATTTTCATGTGATAGAAAACATGGTTGAATAATATATATGATCAAGTTTAATAAAAAAAATTAAACATAATACATAGTTGTAAATTAAATGCAAAAAATGAATGTCATGTGTCACATGCAACATTTGGAAAAAAGACTTTTACCTTGGTGGTCTTGGTTCCTAAGACTATGAATGCACCCATTTATGTGATCAATAAGGGATATGCTACCAACATCCCATTTGTTTGTATCTTGTAATTTTTTGTCCTCAAATGTTTTGTCCAATTCAATATTGTCAAATTATTTTTTTCATAAAAGGAAATGGTGAATTAGGAATTGCATAGATATATTTGGTCTTGGTTGTTTGGAAATTTCCCATGTGTGTGTGTTTTGGTATTTGTAATGGGTGGCATGGTCATAAATAGTGTGAGTGCATGATTGATTTTCTTGTTGTTATATTTAATGATTTCCCAGATTTTTGTAACCATTCAAAATTTGGAGCTACTCAATTTTAATCTTGTCAATGAAAATAATAATAATAATAATAATAAATAAATAAATAAATATTCTCATTGTGACTTGAGTAATTAACTTTTGATTTGTTTTGAAATTATTGTGTTTCATGATTTCATTAGTTGTTTGGAGCCATATAGGTTTTAGAAGTATTTAATTTCAATCCTATCAATCATGGAAAACCTATTTTCATTGTGATTTGAGAAGTCATGTTTTGATTATCTTATTCTAGTGCTTCATGGTTAGTTGAACTGTTCCATCCATTTGAATTTTGGAGTTGTTCAACTTTGATCTTATCAATGGAAAACTTATTTGCATTATATTTTTTCACCATGATTTGATATTTTCTTATTGTTGTGTTTTCATGATTTCATGAGTTGATTGGAATTTTGTAATCATGTAAACTTTGGAGGTATTTGCCTTTATTCCTCTCAATGGAAAACATATTTCTTTTATGTTCTTGCATTGTGACCTAAACAACAAATTTTGATTCTTTTGTTGTTGTGCTTTCATGACTTGTTAAATCATTGCAACTGTTTGAACTTTGAAAGTATTCAACATTCAACTTCAATTCTATTAATGGTAACCTATTTGATTGTGATTTGAGTAGTCAACTTTTGATTGTTCTATTAATGTGCAACATGCTTTCATATTTCATGAGCAACATCCGACTTTGGGAATTATTTAATATTAATCTTGTCAATGGAAAACCTATTTGATTATGTTCATTGTTATCTTGTTGTGACTTGAGCAATCGTGTTATAGTTTTCTTGTTGTCCTTTCACGACTTGTTGAATTGTTGTAGTTGTCTAAACTTTGGAGCTATTTAACTTTGATCTTATCAATCCTTTTGGTGATTGCGAGTTGTGACTTTGGATGGTTGTCATTTATATTATGTTTGTATCTTCTTACACAATGCAAGAACTTTTTAGTTTGATTTCATTTTTTTCAAGTCAATTTTTTAGTCATGACATAATTTTTCATGAGTTAGAATATTGTGTATCTTCTTTGATAATGCAAGGACTAGCAATTTGTTGAATGCCATTGATGCTTGGTATTAATTGTTGATTTTTTAATTTTTTTTTGCATCAACAACAATTCAAAGAATTAGTTAATGACAACACAAATTTGTGAGAAGACAAAACTTTTTGAAACTAAAGAACCACTACATATAATTATTAGTTTTTGGGTTCAAAGATAATCGACCTTGTAAGGAACCTTCATGGTCAAAATAAATAGGAACCATAATGGGACAAATTCTTTACAATAGTAAAACAATAAATATCACAATATGAAGTTCTTAGAAATTGTGAGGTTTTAGAGGATTAAAACCACGATTAATATTCTAATAATTGCATAGCATTGGTTATGGTATGTAATCATGATTTGTGTTTTCTAGATATTGTAGTTGCCATTTGACAACCCAACTCTATTGTCCAAATATGAAACAAACACAAAACCATCAAGCATAAATTGTTAGTACTATCTAGAATTTGAATTTTTTTTAGGGAAATTAGTTTTTGCTAGGCCTATAGATGGGTGATAGATACTTCTTGATTTATTTTGACAACATCAAACACATGGAAGAGAGATTAGTTATTGCATATTCGTCAAACTCTTATGCATTTTACAAATTTTCTAAACTTATTGCAACAACTCGACAATTTTTTGGGTGGGGGGTGAAGAATCAACAAATTTCCTAACTTCATTGAAAGACAAAAGGTGGTTCCTAAGTTTGGTGAAGAACATAACTTCTTCACTTAAGTCTCTATGTTATGAAATTTGTCTATGTCTTCTTCACAGAAAAATCAGAGAACATAATTGCAAAACAAGTCAGCCGCAATTGCGGAGTTGTGATTCATTCAACCCAACAAAATTCAACAACTACCCAATGTCAACTCAGCATGAAGTTAAGTGGCATAGATGGACCAACAATTTAACCAACAAGACCTCTTCTTCACTCATCACATTCTCCAAAGTCTTGATTTAAGAAAGTTTGGTGTAATCTTCATTTGCAAGTTTGGAATTATATTTGCAAGTGTGATGAAGCAAAAAGCAAAGCAAAGACTTTTTTTGTTGTAGTTTCTCAAATTTCCTTTCTTGTGGAGCCATAGTCTCTTGTGCTGATGATGATATGTGGAGTGGTGCATCATCACAATTCCATTTACTTCCTTCCCAAGGGGAAGAAGGAGGTGGACCCTGAGCCCTCCCTCCCTCCCTCCCTCTCCCCCAAAAAGGAAGCTGGTACTAGAAGCTCCTAGCCTTCTTCTTCTTTTTGGGTCCCTCACTAAGGAAGGCCCACCCACATCTTGATATCAAGATATTGGCAAGAAATTACTCAATTTCTTCAAGCCAACTTTCTTTTGATCAATCCTCCAAGAGAAGCCTTTGCAACAAAGGGCACAAGGCAATCAAATCATAAAAAATCTTGCAATTTTTTTTTATGTCCTTGGCCCACTAGATATATATTCTCCTTTAGACAACCAATGGATTGGAACAAATTTTATGGGTAGACAAAGAGTAGTAGCTTGGGGAGTCTATCCGCAAGGGTTTAACCTTATGTCCTTGCATCTCTAGAGCTTTGGAAAGGTCTAATATTCCTGGTGTAAACTTTAATAGGCTGCTTGTTTGAAAAAAATCATCTAAACTAGGAATCAACTACTTGGATACATACCTATTGTAGTTGCTAAGGAATGCATGGAATTTGTGCATGTGGTACCTACTAATTCAAGTATTTTCAAATGATAAATTCTCGAACTCTGAATTTGAAATTTGAAATCACAATTGATCGATCAATTAATTGATCATCACATCTAGTGGAGATAGGTTGAAATCCATTTTATAAACCCATTTTTCAAATTTTTTTTTGATTGGAACATGAACCCATTAATTTTTTCTTGTTATTTTACCAATATATATATGATGATGGATGGGTCCATTTTTCCACAATGGGTTTTCTTTGATGGAAGGAGCCAAGAAAGGGATGAAAATTTGGAAAGAAGAAATCTTGTGAATTGTGAAGGTGTGAAAAAACTTGTGAAAGTACTTGAAGAAGGTGGGACCTGCTTCTAGAAAGAGGACCTTTTCTTTTTTTATTTCGGCACCGTGTACCTAATAATGCACATGTCATTGAATTGGGAATCAGGTCATGTACACTACAAAATATGCAAAGATGTCATTGCATTCCGAGCTTTCCTTGAAGTTCCTTCAGGGCTCATGCCCAACAAGATGGCCAAGGTTCAAATGGGTATTGGGCGGGTACCCGCTTGTTGGGCCATCTTGTTGGGCAGGTACCCACTCCGGCGGTACCCATTTTACATGTGAAATTGGAACTAGAGTTGGAACCATGATATAATTTTTAAAAATAAAATGGACTAGACCACCAATTAACCAGCAATTAGCTCGCAATTAACTGCTGGTTCTGGTCTTGGTTAGTAAGAAGCAGATCCGAGTTGAGACTCATTTTCAGAATTGGAACCAAAATCAGAAACATAATTAAAAAAATTTTGGGGAAGAACTGGACGTGAAATTAAATAAATAAATTTTAGGTTCTATTTTATGTGTGGAACTGGAACCAAAAACCAAAGATAATTCCAATTTATTTTTCAGAACAGGAATAGAAGGTTCTTCACAAAAGTCGAGGATCGCACACATGGACATACTTTTGTGGTGAAATTTGTACATACAAAGATGTCATAAAACTCAAGAAGACTTGTTCAAATTGCTCTCCTCTAGTCATCATTTACATTATGGTTGTTCTCCATGTGAAGAAGAGTACTACTTAGTTGGCTTTGCTTATAGAAAAGAGGAGGCTTCCTATCCTTGTGGGATGTGGGATATAATTGACTTCGAACTAAGAACTGGTCTTGGGATGACATTTGAGTATCTATTTATACTTTTATATGCATGTTTCTCTAATGTAAAATGTGTTTTTTCAACCAAAAAAAAAATCCACCACTTTCATGAAATTCTAAATTAATATTATTATCAATTTAAAAACATGGGTTAGTCGTTACACAATTTCATCGTCTTTCATGATTTTGCTTGAACCTGCCTACCATAAAAGCCAAAGCCGTTATGAAATGAACCATCAAATGAACCATCATTTGTTTGCATTGCATTCACATCCCTTGAAGCAACCATGTGTGCTTGTGTATACATACACAACTGTTACAAAGTTTCAATTTGCAGGTGGCTAATGTAAAACCATTCAAGAAAATTTCCTGAAAGTGGGCAAAGTTCCATTTTGATATTCACATGTATACACAGACTCATGTGTGAACACAAAACCTAAGAAGGGGCTCTGATCCACCCGGGCTATTGTAAAGAATACATAAAAACAAAATCATGTGCGAACACAAATCCTAAGAAGGGGCTCTGATCCGTGGGCGCTATTGTAAAGAATACATAAAAACAAAGTCATGTGTGATCACAAATCCTAAGAAGGGGCTCGTATCCACATGGGGTTATTGTAAAGAATTCATAAAATAATTTTCCCCTAAAATGTAGTGAGGTCGGTAAAGACCATGGGCCCATTTGGTCCAAATGTAAGATTTGTTATGAATCTCTCTCCCCCCCC
>Ga0209611_10013090_pt1 | contig 11482 bp, 7 predicted proteins | sample S1TSphgellanicum_3_FD_187693 | JGI IMG/M metagenome (GOLD analysis project Ga0209611, IMG submission 187693) | Host-associated microbial communities from peat moss isolated from Minnesota, USA - S1T2_Fc - Sphagnum magellanicum MG (SPAdes) (version 2) | ecosystem: Host-associated > Plants > Peat...
ATTTTCATTTTCATCCATGAACAAAATGGATGAAAATAAATTGCCCTTTGACAATTTTTAAAAAGTTGCTCACAAACAATTTCTTTGACAAGGATCATGTTTTGAAAGGAGCAAGTTTTAAGTTGCATTAGGGAATAGTCATGTTTTTGAAGGAAAAAGGGCAAGTTGCTCCCTTAGGAACAACCATGTTCCCAAAGGAGCAAGGTTTAAATTGGCTTGAGGAGCAACCATGTTCTTAAGGGAGATTTTTTTTTTTCCCAGTGACATGATTATTCCCTTGGGAGAAAAAGGGCTTAAGTTGTTCCCTAAAGCAACTTAAGATCCTTCTCTTCGAGAACATGATTATAAAATTGTTTAAGTTGTTTCCTAAGGTAACTTAAGCTCATTCTCCTTGAGAACATGATTGTCTATTGGGAAAAAAAGAACTTTATCAAGAAACAATGAACTTTTTTCAAGGAAAGGGTCAAGTTCTTCGAAGAAATGCATGTTCTAAATTTTTTGTAATAATGATTATCTCATGTTTGTTTTTATATATGCTTGCAACCTATCATTGGAAAGGTTTCAAAAAGAGTTACAACTTTGTAGCTAGGAAGCACTTTAATCAAAACTCATATGTAAAAGATATGATCACATAAAATTTTGAACACATTTGTTCCTTGTGGAAACAGTTGTTCTTCGGGCAACTTAAGCCCTTGCTCCCCCACACACATGGTTCCTTGGGGAAGGTGCCCTTCTTCCTTGGGAATTTAAGCCTTTCCTTCCACGCACATGATTCCCTAAGGAAAGTGCCCTTCTCCTTGGGGAATTTAGGCCCTTCCTCGTGGAAAATTCATTGTTCCCCAAGGAATTTTTTTTTTTTCTTGGGGAACTTTTCTTATTCCATGAGGAGTTTGCTTGGGACTCTCATTTAATCTTCTTTACCTTGAGGAAGTTACTTCCTAAGGTAATTAACTTATAAATAATTATTTATATGTTTTATGGATTTTTTTCATCCATTTTGTTTATTGGTAAAAACAATTGAAAATAGGATTGAACCTTGAACATTTGGGTTGAAAAGAAGATTTTAATCATTGCATCAATTGGTTTTTTTTAAAACTATTATGTAAAAAACAAATTACAACATTAATCACTATGCATGTATAGTTTTTTCATGTTGGGCATTGTAGTACAAATGAGTCAAACCCAATGACACATTTAACTTGTTACTATTATTTAGGGTTTGCCATGGTTTTGCACCTAGTTTTTGTTTTTGTTCCTTGATTTTACTGATTTTGTGGATAATTTTAAAGTGTTTTCCCATTTTAATGGTTGAAGATTTTAATTATTTATTTTTTTCAAATTGAAATCATTTTGTTGAAAATTTGACTTTCAATCTTTGAACAACTATTAACATGAATAAAATCCATTGTATTAAAGTTGACAAGTATGATTAAATTCCATTCATTATATGAAAGACAAAATGTGAAAGATGATTTTTATCCATTGCAAATCAAATGTTAATTTTCATTCATGCACAAGTTAGAGGAAAATTAATGAACTTTACACATTATCTTTAAAAATGGAAGTTTTTCAAAAATAAGTATAGGTGAGAAGTTTAGTTATTATATTATTGGATGAAATTTTAATTTTTTCTATGATTGATATTGAAGCCTTTCATAACTTTTTAATGATCTATTGACTTTTATTAACGACAATTAACACATAAACAAAAATCACACACCTTGTAACATGAAAATGTTTTTGTAATTCTTGCTTTGGACATGTCACAAAAGCTTGAGAAAGCATGAGCTTGGGTTGAAATGATGTTGAAGGAGGGACAATAAGCACCACCACTCGCCCCCCAATTAAGTGATCTTAAGGTTGTTGGAAAGGTTTCAACATTGTTGCAACATGTTGTGTTCACATGCCCAAGAAAGAGTTATTTTCCAAAAGTTTGAAAAAAATGAGGATACAATTGCCAAAAATGTCCAAATCATTCATGATATAAAAATTAGAGAGTTGGTATCACATCTAAATTGAAAACTTGACACAACATTGGAAAACTCTTAATGAAAATGGTTTTTCATGTTTGGTTTCATTATGTTTTTCAAGAGTTATGAGGCTCCAAATCTTGATCATTGAAGGGGCCAATTTCAAGATTGGGGCTTTGGGTATTTTGAGAATTTAACATTCCAATGTAATTCTTATGGTGAGGACCTCGAAAGTACACTATGAGCATAATAATGTCTTCTTCATGGGCTTGGGCCATGGTGGATTCACAATGGGTCTCAAATTCAATTTGGTCTTCAAATCGCTTTAGTATATTGGCGATTACAAATATCTCCGACATCCAAAATAGTGTGCAAATTATTTCTCTACCCTGATATAAAGGCATGATATTGAATAAGCATACAATGAGGACCAATTATATATCTCATCACATGAGCCAATCATTGTGATCGGCCAATCAAAGTCAATCATTTTTTAAAAACTGGCCCTTGTGGAAAGCATTATATCTTGTGAATAATTTCAAGTCCAAACTCAATCTCATGATAATTGACGCTTGAACTTCACCCAAAGTATAGATTACATTTCATTATTTTTCTGCTGATCAATGTTTCTTTTAGTGGAAAAAATGATCCCAATTGCCTACAAAATGAAAGGGTGCAGCTTAAGATGTTTTTACTTTCATATTTTGAATATCATCAAGTTTGGTTAAACATGTTTATGGATGATGGCCACTTGAAGCAAAATTGAAAAAAACAAAGAAGAAGAAGAAGAAATAATTGTTTCTACTCCTGAGAAAAACACATAGAACAAATAATTAAAGGAATGTTTGCTTGTTTAGCAACATTTTCCAAAACCTTTTATTCATTAAACACTAATTTCTATATTTATGGTCTTAAGTTTCTAACAAAAAGCATATTTTATGTTATAGATTTGATCTCTGGGACTATGGGTGTTGGGTGGAATAGAGATCTACATTTTAAACTCACAGATTTAGTAGAGCCCAAGAGTTATAGGAAGGTTTCCACAAGATTTATCAATTGGGGCTAACACAAAGGAGAATAAGTGTGTTCTTAATGTTTGTATTGAGATCCTACCCTTGGTGTAGAAGTTTGATATATGGAATGTTAATGTAAGAAATGTGACAATCTTTGTATGTCAAAATGATCCTATAATTGGATCCTACCCTTGTTGTAGGAGTTACATCTGAAAACGTTAGAGCATCTCCACAAGTAGAAATATAATGACTTGTACACAGTACTTTGCATGATATATAACAACCAAATAATGTGAAACTGAGTTTGGATCTATGAAATGAACATGACACAATTATGTCCAAAATTATCAGGAAAGGGAAACTAGTCTATGTTGGATGTTGCAAACACTAGTCAACTCTCAAGGAGGGGGTGTGTGTGGAGATGCTTTTAGAGCGCCTCCAGCAGTGCTCAATATTTGACCCTGCAAAAATATTTCTCACATTCAAGTTTAGTTATTTACATTTTTCCAACTCCACCCCTAAAATTTAAAACTGGGACTGCACATAGATGAGACCCTACTACCTATTAGGAAACCACCTGAACTAATCATTATGATTGGCCAATAAAAAACAGGGAGAGGCAGTAAAATCATATTTATTACACTTTTCTCTGGCAGGTGTTATTAGTTAGGCTTTGCTGTGCATTTTACCGGCTACAGCAAACTTACCTGCTACAGCAAACTTTGCAAAAATGCTGGGCCAAACAGGCATGTTCTAACTTTTCTTCATCTAATTTTACAATGCAGGGTCACATACTGCAGAAGTTGCTCTAGTGCATGAAACTTTACAATCTTCGTATCAAAGTATGCTCCCTACTTTGATTTGCTAAACCATGAGAACTATCTTTTGCAAGACATTTCTTGTGGGTTTGGGATCAACAATGTGAAACACTCTTGGGGTACAGATCAACCATGGGGAACTCTGAAACAGGCCTGGTACAAACCATTATCACCTAACAGAATTGCGCGTCCTATAAAATTTTGATATATTTATAAAGCATCATTCACGCCTCCTAGTGCTAAATTATAGAAAGAGCCACCCCCCCCCTCCTCCCCCCACCCAAAATCATTTAACTCAATGTTACATAACACAATCTTATTTGGGGGGGGAGGCGAGGGGGGCGGGGATGTCTAACTAAATATTTATTACATTTAATATTAATTACAATAATCTTGATTGTGACCATACACCACTAACCTTCATTTTGAAGGTGTGAATCCATTGTGACAAAGGTAATCTTTTGATACCTTAAGTTAAGTTAAGACTAACCTAGGTGTTAATGTAGCCAAACTTGTTAACCGATCTTTTACGTTAATGGAATCTTAACATAAGTAACCTTTTTCTTTGATGTTATTAGGCTATCTAAATGTTACAAGCTCTAACATCAGGTCTCAATGATGCTTTTAAGTGTACCAGGCATGTTCCATAGTACATAAAAGTACTACCTTATGTTCTGCATTATGTTCCAAATGAACAGGCTTATGCTATACCATATTAGGTTAGAAATTGGAAATTGCAAGACTAAAAAAGACTTCGAACATGGTCTCCAAAGAGGATCTCCACTGGTGCTCAGTATGTCACTCTGGATAATAAAATTAAAAATCTAAGTTTATCCTCTTTTTTTTTGGTCAACGCCACTAATAAAACTGTAATTGGAACTGCATATATGTGCTAACTACTAATAGCAAACCATCTGGACCAATCATTATGATTGACAAATCAGAAATACTGAGCCACAGTCAGGTCCAATTTATTACACTCTTTCTTTTGGAGGTGTACAACTGTGTTGCGCCTTTCACCACCCACGGCAAGTTGCACGAATTTGGTTCAGAAAAACCAATTTCTTGAGCTAAACCGGCACATTTAAACTTTTTCACAATAATTTTTACTTTGGAGTCACATACTGAGCACTGGTGGGAGATGGAGATGCTCTTAATGCAATAATCTCATGCCATTTGCAACAAGGACTTTGACTATGAAATGCTTCACATCAATACCCACAATGTCAATGGCACCGTGCAATCCCCACCAATGAATGATATTTGGCTGATTGCCGAGTATCCCTATGCACATGACTTTTGTAAACAATGTTCACCTCTCATCTTGTGCACCCAAGGGTTGCAGATAATCTGACTATAAAGTGCAGACAAGTAACCAGATGTATGAGATAGGAGGTACCTTCTACCAACCCAACATTAGTCAGTTCCTTCTAGTTCATGTAAACTTGGGATACATATTAGTGTTGTGTGGTTCAAGGTTTCGGACTTTTAATGACCACTTCCAGTGTCTGCTTTTTTTTCTTTGTTTTTTTGGAGTTTTATGATATAGCCATTTGTGAGCATTTTAAGAAAGCTCTTACATTTCTTTTCACAAACTGTGCAGACTCTCGAAATGTTGCAAAAAGCTGATCATCCATAAAAGAAAATTTGTGTCACAGAATGCCAAAATGCTTTCAAAACCATCTCTAAAATTGCCAAAAGTTTTGCTTTGAAAAAAGGTCTCTTGTGACAAAGCAAAGTTCTCACTTTGTAACTAGTAGCCTTTGTCCAAAACTTTGCACAAAAAAGAGAGAGAACTAATTGCTCAATGATGATCCAGAAAGTTGGCTAAAGTATATTATATACTTCTGTAAACATTGCTTTGTGCTGTTGTCATTGCAGTCGAAATTGGACCACAATCACCAGCTTTGCAAATCCTCCCTTCGAAGTTCAATTGCACTGGCACTGTAAAGTAGAAACTTGTGAACAACAAACTTTAAATTTCTGCTAAATATATCAACATCATGATGTGCAGCACACAAAGAATTTTTTTTAAAAAAATGAGCAAGCTTCAAAGAGAGCTCAACAATGGTTTAGACATCTAAGCATCCATGGTGGCACTACTCTCTAGTGCAGCTAATTGATTAAAGGCACCATGAGCTAGATGAAACACCTCTTCATCACACCTCTTGCACCTCTAGCTCTGCACCACCAGCTGGTGGCGAAGAGGTGTTCTTTCCGCAGACACAATCATGGCCTGTCCATTGACAAAAGGGTGATTGATTGGTATCATCACTTGTGCCCCCTGCTTTGCAGAGACAACTAACCCAGACCAGGAGGTGATGGTAGGACTTGTGAACAGGGTCAATTTGTGACCTTCAATCCTTGTGGTGGATTCGTGAGCTTGGAGTGAAGTAGAATTCTAGTGAAATTTTGCCACAAACAAATTAAAAGTGATATATTGATATTCACTCAACACTGCTTTGTACCATATACTCTCTCTGGCTAGTAGAGTCGGTTTTGTGAATTCTATGGACAGATGAGCATCACTCCAGAGAAGTAAGAAGTACCTGCTGATGGGTTGTTTCGCATGTCTGACTCTTCATCATGCACTGAAAAGAGAGAGCAGGCATGAACAGGCAGCAATGACACTCCTGCATCATGTGTCATCATGGAGCCGTTCAACGATTGTCATGATTTACACATTTTGTAATGGCACTCCCCATATCAAACTACACCTACTACTCTCCTCTACTGCCAGATCCTCTGTCAGAAAGCTGTCCACTCCCATTTGCTGAGAAACCATGTTGCAAGTGGGGAACCACCACTCCCTTTGTGTGTTTGTGTGTGTGTGTGTGTGTGTGTGTGTGATGAATGAAAGAGTAGTTGGCTTGCCTAATCATCAACCTTTGCTTGGTAATTTTGGACTCTGCACTCCCCCTTTTTTGTAAGGAAGTTTTCCAACATTCCAAAATTTCCAAAAGGTAACACAATTTTCTGAAACTAGAATATTTTGTCACAATTCTCTTTTCTCGGAAAAACAATTTCGCCTAAAATGGATAGAAAAGTTCTTTTTTTTAATTTTAAAGAAGGGTTTCGCCACATAAGTCTACTGGATACCGATTTAAGAGTTCTTTTGAAATAATGTCATCAGGTAAGTTGAAATTTGCCTAGGGATGCTCGCCACCCTGGGTACATCAGGAAATTGAAGAAAAACACACTGGCTATATGTGGTTAGAGTTATCTGTAAAGTCACCCTGTCTTCACACTATCGTTGGGCCTCCCTTTCACCTCCTATCCTCTCTTTCAGTGGCATGCACAAAGTAAGGAAATATGATTAAATCTCACTATGAAACGCTGAAACTCAGTATCTAATGCAAAAGGTTCGAGAGTACTAATAGTAGTTGTACAGGTAGGAGCAGTGAAAATATATGTACCAACAGTGAAGGCGCTTGGGGAAAAGGAACGACAGGATGAAACTCAGTTTACTGCCAAAATTGATGGTTTTCTCAGTTTCAACCCCCCCCCTTGAATGGTTATGCACTTTTTTTTGCAGGTGTTTTTTTTAATCTCACCCCATGTATGGCCAACTCAGGGTTCTCGTGTTGTGTTTCCTTTATTTATAACTCTATTACCTCTGGCTGTAAACCAAGATATGGAACATTCTAAAATACCACTCTTTAACCGTGGTAGCCTAATGGGAAAATTTTCCATTATCAGGGGTCAAAAAGTATGGGTTTTGAGGATATTTTACATATTCTCTGGTTATGAAGAATATTCTGAAAACCCGCAATTTGTGATCCCTGACCCAGTGAATATTCCCATTACCAGGTCAGCAGAGTCCATGAGTTTTTGAAATATTCCTAAGGAAAGGGAAAAGAAGCACATGCTTTTAAAAATATCCCTATGAATGAAAAAAAAAAGGGTCTCCTTTGTTATGGGAATACTTTGTACAATAGAGATATCTGTAAAATGTACATTTTATGGGATGGGTACCTTGTGTTCTTCGAAAACATTATAGTGAGTGGTGAAAGAGTGGTGAAAGAGCAACAAGAAAGAAGGTTTATTTGTAGGTGCTAAGAGAATCACGCACCAACTATCATGTTGCAAGCTTGAAAGAGGTCACAAGGAGTCTTGAAGCTCATTTACTTCAAAGGTCGATAGAAATATTCAAGGTATCAAATTCAACTTGGGTGTTTCTTTGCAAGTGAGGCATTTTTAAAACCATGATCATAGTAATAAATTTACCTTCTTGTCAAGATGATGACATCTTCTACAACTATCCAAAAAATTCAACAATTTGGGAAAGTTTATTGTTGTGTGTGGTCTATTTCCATTATTTGTTGTTTGGTTTGTGAACTTATGCAAACCCTAGCTGAAATAAAGTTAAATCAATACTGCAAGAAAACACCTTCGTACCTTCTTGTGCAAACAAAACTTGCTTCCAAATCCGAGAAACCCATGTATACCCAAAATCCTAACCTAGAATTGTGCATTGAAAAAAAATGTTGCATGTTGCTTCCTCTCCTATATTCCATCATAGTTGGCCATTGACACCTTCAATGTTTTGGTGTCTTTGTTGAGACAATAAAGTGGGATTCACTGTGGTAGGGAAAAATGTTCCTTGGAATATCTTGGAGGTAATGAAGTTGACCATAGGTCTTACTTTTGAAAAATTGCCACTAGTCATACCCCAAGGTTGTCATTCCAAATGTGATTTGAATTTGAGTTTGTGATTGCAACCCATTGACCTAAATTACATCACTTCCTATCATTTTGATTCTAATTCTTTAGAAACCATTTGTAACATCTTACAAATCCCACATGACATTTATGTTGTAATTAACATTCATTGTCAAATTTTGAACAAGCACAACTTTTGCACAATTTTGAATTGAATGCATTTGAATTGCATTTAAGTTGATTTCAATTGGGTTGCAACATGAATTTGGTTGAATTTTACTGCTTTCAATTGTTTTGCTTAAATCAAATTGGTTCAATTTGGTTGAATTGAGTTGCTTTCAAATGAATGGAATTGGTGAGATTCAATAAATTTAGGTTGTATTTCTCACATATTGCCTTTTTGCAACCCCTAGTTACCTCAAACCTCAAACAACTTCTACAAACTTTTACTAGTCTTTAATACTTTAAACAAACCTTTAACATACCTCTATAGACCTTTAATATATATATAGACCATCTGAGACCTTTACATACCTAAACAAACCACTACTAACCTAGACAAACCATCTAACTCTTGGATGGATCTAGACAAACCTCTATCAACCTACTCAAACCTTTAACAACCTTTATAAACCTAAAACAAAGCTCTCACATAGCTATAATGACCTTTACACACTTGCAATAAATTTCTTCCTACTTTAAACACTTGTTCTTCACTAGATTATTCATTGGTTTTGAGGGACTATAATTACCCATTGGATCTAAATCATTAGATTATTCATTGGATTTCTCACTAGATTGTCATTGGATTAGGTTCAATGGATTTATTTCATCCAATTATTCACTACATAATCATCCCATTTATTCTCTAGAAATGGTTCACTACATTACTTGTTAATTAGTCACTAATTTTGTTTCACTATATTGGTCACTAGATTTGCTTCATTGGAATTTTACATCACTTCCTATTTGGATTCCTTATTTACAAACTAATTTAACTAGAACTTTTCTTATCTAACTACATTGATGATTGAATCTTGACCTACAACCCCTTTAGGTCTACATTAGTGAATTTCTTTCTAGGTTGTTGAAGAAGGTATGGAAGGATTTGATACTGACACATTTATGACTCTGAAGAGTGAATGCAAATTGTTATTTAATAAAAGGCCCACCAAGGCATTAAGAAAAAAAAAGGTTTTAAAAAAATTATGGATTCTTTGCATTTTAACTATAATATAACCACATTTTGCCATCACCATTTTATGTTTTATACTTGAAACAAAAAGAATGTGAAGTAATAACTTATCCCTAACCAAGTTTGGAAATTTGTTTACCAAGATTACAAGCTACAATTCCCATGTTCATCATTTTAGGAGGAGAGCCTTTTGAATATAAGTGGTAAGAAACTTTGAAGGAATTGAAAACATGCACAACAAATGAAGAGGGTTTAAAGGAGCTTGTGTTGTAGATTGATGAAGTTTTGGAAAAACTCAAAACAACAAATGGTCATGTAACACAAAATGTATTAAAAAGGTGGTAGTCTTTAACAAATGGTACAACGAATCTTTCATCTCATTCTTCTCTTAGCCTTGGGCTTATTTCCAATGAAACATCAAGGGCATCATTAAGACTTGCTACATTTATAGGTACACTTATGGATAGGCCAATGACAAAGTCTAAAATGTTGATGCCACAATCCAATAGCTTCACCACCATTACTAGCGAATTAGAGTCTAATGTGAAAAATTGGAAGGCTCTATTAAAGCAAAGGTGGATGTTAACATAGAAAAAAAAACCTTTAAAATAAGTAATTTCAAGGCAACTTGAAAATGTGGAATGATTACAAATGTAAAATTATAGGCTTTGGTTGAAAAGTTACTAGACTTGTAACTAGTAGTCACCATCCTAACCATGATCTATTGGCTCATTTAAATGTTTGCTAATAATTTCAAATGTGAAATTTTAGTGCCACCTATGGAGGAAGTTAGTTAATAGTATAGCTACCTTAAAATATGACTTTTTTTTGTGTGGAGTTAAAACGTTTCATCAACCTTATTATTACCCCAAGATAATGGATGTGCATGTGTGGATTTTGGGTGCACCCATCCAATTGATGGGTTGTTTTGAAGTCTACCCATCTACTTGTTGGGTTTATTCTCAAAATATAAATGTTGGGTAACTAATTTAATAATGCCTTTAAACCATTTTTATTTTTATTTGAGTTGTTACTTGCCTTTTTGTATCACAAGGTTTCATATCATTATAAAATGTAAAAGAAAATTCATTTGACTAATTTTAAATATGAAATTTGTTTGATAAACATACAAATAATTAGTTTCAGTTCGTTTAAATCTTATTAAAATGAGATTCTTAAAAATTGATTTGAAAGATTATGAAAGAATTGATTAAAATAAAATATGTCAATTTTGAAATAAACTAAATTTCAATATAAAATTCTTTTTTGAAATATAAATGTTTTTAATTAATTTGATGTTATTTTAAAAACTTCATAAGATTTTGATAAATATTTAATAACAAAAATTATTAAAAAATTCATTTTTAATTGATTAATTTGTTTGTATTGTTGTTGTGTTTTATGTTATAAAAATTTATTATTGCCTTAAGATAGTAGACATGCATGTATGATTTTAGGTTTCACCAAGCATGTATGGGGCAAACACAACTAGTTCACTTGCATTTGAATCATCCAACACCCCATTCCACCTTAATCCCCCAAACTACATGCATTTTGTTGTACCCCATAATTATATCTAGATCAATTTTAAGCATTAGCTTGCACCCCTTAATGTGGCACATCACAAACATCTCTTTATGTAACTAATGTTGCCCAACAAATATTCAAAGTACTCATTTGTGTGCACAAAATATTGCCATTAGTTTTTGTGAATGTTTAACCAACACATGATGCTAACATCATGGTATGACCTGGATACCCAAGGTCTAAACAAACAAACAACCCATGGTGGTCCACCATCATTGTGTTGTTAATGCAATACAT
>Ga0209611_10013092_pt1 | contig 11479 bp, 11 predicted proteins | sample S1TSphgellanicum_3_FD_187693 | JGI IMG/M metagenome (GOLD analysis project Ga0209611, IMG submission 187693) | Host-associated microbial communities from peat moss isolated from Minnesota, USA - S1T2_Fc - Sphagnum magellanicum MG (SPAdes) (version 2) | ecosystem: Host-associated > Plants > Peat...
TGGAGGGGATGCCTACAGAATAGCAACTTGGAGGTTCAACATTAGGCTATGGGGATTCGTGGATGTGGGAATCCATGGTACTGCCTACCTAGGCAGATCAGGTTAAGAGGTGTGTTTTTCTATCATCAAGGTGTGTTACGTTAGCCAAACCCTAATCTTATTCATCAAAGAATGGTTTGCTAAAGTGTTGTGCTTGTAAATGGTTTGGGAATGTGTAAGTGTAAATATATATATACACATTTATATTGTTTTATATGGTTCAATAAATAAATGTAAATGTATATATATTATGATTTTACATGGCTATGTAAAACAATGTAAATATATAATAATGTAAAAAATCTGATTTTACTTGAGGAGGGGAGATTTCATAATGTTTTTGAGGAGAAGCCAGCTAAATGACCCATTGCAAATAAAAAACCATTAGCATTCAAGGGTGGGGAACCTAGTTTTTGTGGTGAACTAAGTTTTACCCTGTCTTTCCTTTTTCTTTAGGTAGGGTAGCGCCTCCACTGTTGCTGCATATTTTTTCACCGCTCCTACTTGTAAAGTTACTATAATTAGTCTTGAACCTTGTGCACTAAATGCTGATTTTCAGCATTTCATTCCCAGAGTTAACAAAATTTCCTTACTTTATGGATATGCCTGAATGAAGGGTTTGGGTTGAAAGGAGGCCCGAAGACGGAGTGACTTAACAAATAATTTTAGTATTATCACTTACATGCCCCAAAACATTTACAGGGGGTCGTGTAAGTGTATTTGACAAATATTTACACTGGCCTTGTGTAAGTGTAAATAAAATATATACACTCCAACAGCATAAATGTAAGTGTAAAAAATTTGGACACTTAAGCATCAATGATTTACACTTACACTGGATTTAGACGCCATATATACGACTATTGACACTTACATCCACAACACTGGTTTGCATATGGCCGTCTCTGCCTCTTTTTGGTCCCCTTACAAGGCACAACAGACAGGTCTTCTTGGATTTACCTGCCCTCACCATTGTTCAAAATTCACATACCCTTTGTGCAAATCCTGACAACCATTATGTTATGGAGTATGCTTGGTACAGGCCATTGTGCCTGTTTCAATGCCCGTTTGGAAATTATGGCTCGCGAGAGTTCCACACAGGCTCCACACTGGGCACAATGGCCTATACCTGTCACATTCCATAATGTGTAATTCTGATTCATTAGGATGGCTGTGTCTCTGAACCAGCACATTGGGAACTATTTGCACAGGTCGTTTTTGCGTTAACTGCTGATTATGAGGATATATATTTTGCAAAGGTCTTAGGGTTTCAGAAGTCAGACAACCAATGAATTTTGGAGGGATACGTGTAGCAAGTTAGTACACGTGCAAGAAGTCTAGGGTGATTCACTTACCTACTGAAACTTTAGTCTATTCTGCGACCAGTCAGGTCCTAGCTCATGAATATCCTGCTGAAGAACTAAGTGGTAAGCCGCCCACTATCACCATGTGACGAAGGACACGAAATAACATTGTTGTATGTACATTCTTTTGCTCAAGTGTTCAACTGGGGCTTCAAGCCTGACTTGAAGGCCCCTTCGCATGAAGTGGATGAAGATGAGGATTCCGGTTTGCCTCAACAGTGCCGTGGTTTCATGCCAGAGGAACCACTGAAAGGGGGCCGTAGTGAACCAGCACACCATGAAGGATGGATGATAAGTGGTCAGGAAACAGTCTTCTGTTGGGTTCCAGTTCCCTAGCTAACCATGGTGGTTATCTCAGCTGGTAGGTTGTTAGTAGGTGGGTAGTAAAAACAGCCCTTATCTATGTATAAACCATCTACTTACTTAGTAGTTACCTATTTTCCTACCTATCTACCTATATATGATACCTATTTCTTACAGAATTGGTTACCAAGGTTAAACCAAATATTAACTCAGTTGAGGTTCATCCACAACTGAGTAATACTAGGCATCCAGTGGATGGTGCACTGGTGGGTGCTCGTTCACTGTGGCCCTGAAAGGGTACTTTGCGTGGGCATTCATGTCAAGCAAACCTGCTTGAGTTCTACAGGACACTGCACTGTTGCCTCTTGAAAATTATTCCACCTTTTTGGGCTCTGTTTTATTTGCATGGTATGCCATCATTTTGTTGTTACCCTTCTCATGGACAACACAGAACTTAAAAGTTTATGTGCCTACTTTTGAGTTGTGACTATTTTGTAATTGCAAAATGGTGTTTTTGTTCTAACGACAAGATAGAACAAAGGGTCAAAATAAATGGGCTAGCACCAGTCCAAATTTTTTTGGGTTCTCATTTTTCACAATATATTATAGTGGTTTCATTGTTAATGTAAAAACCACATACATTGATTGTGCACAAAATCAAATATGGCTATATTGTAGCTACAACTGTGATGTTTGTGGCAATAGAATCCTAGGTATATGTGTAGCTAACTACATTGCATTCCAAGGATGAACAGACATGTGGACTTCCATTTTGTCTTTGGCAAGCAATTCCACCTTCCATGACTTGAAATGCCTTAATTGTGAATGTGATAATTGTGGAATTGAGATGTAGATCACCGACTTTGCTGAAAATTACATTTTCATGGACTTCAACGAAATACGAGAAATATATTGGCATTCCTTCCAGTTGATTATACTGGCCCATGTTTCTTACAGATGGAATTTGGCCTACATATCTGATGTTAATTCAGGTGTGAAGAAGTTGATTACAGAGTACCACTAAATTACGTTTTTGACAACACTGAACATGACACTTTGTTCGTACAACATTGTTCTAAGCTACATTGGTCAAAACTCACTGATCCTAGCCTATACTACAATGAACATTTGGTTTGGTCACATGGATGTGTAGTTTCAAGTCTAAGCACACTTGGTACCATGTTGTCAAGTATGCATTTTATGTAAACCCTAAACTTTCAAGTTGTGTTTTTGTTTTAAGATCAATTCATCTACTGTTGTTACCGACAACCCATGGCTTCATATCTTTACTTTTTTGCTACAGATTCTGGTAAAAAACCAGAGATTTTGTATTCCTGCCTCATGGTTGTTGAATGACGTGGTCTTATTTTGGTAATGGTTATGAGAAAGGTGTTATAGGGATGGGGTTGTCTTGAAGCAAGAAATTTGAAAAGAACATATGAGAATGGATAGTGAACAACTCCAAAATGTTGCAGATGTGGTTGCATTCTATGAACGAGAACAAAATGAGTAACATGCAACCTATCCAAATGCATGGAGGGATGTGGTCTGCTACCTTGACCTAGTGAAGCCTAAAGACATGGACGATAGAACAAGCTAGGATTGCAAGAAAATAGATGAGTCCTCCTCTATGCATTCTGTGACATTTGTTTCCCATTTCAATAACACTCTACTGAATGTTAGGGACCTTGCATGTTTTTGCCCATAACGTATGGACTACAATTTTGAGTTCTGCAACACCTAATCATGTGAAACTGTACAACACGAACGGGTTTAGGACCGAAACTATGTATGATTACTACATAGTTATGAAATCTATGTTCTTGGTTGCAAAATTATTCTCTCACCCTTCTATTGGCTGTGTAAACCTCACCATCTTCCTACCATGAACTAAACACAAACAACACCAAAACCAAAAGCCTTTCAAAATCAAAACTTCAATTCTCACAAACTTGGCATTCATATCATAACTTTGTACAAAGGGAGGTCTTTCTCAAGGTCACAAACACCCCCTCATATACTAACCCAAAGGACACTAATCAAGAAACTTTTTAAAGTTTATCCACCACATGGTTCCCCAAATAATCAAAAGGAAACAAAATCACAACCAAACAAATCACACAGTTCCCCATGTGATTTCACAATTAATCACAAGGAAACAATATCACATGGTTCCCCATGTGATTTCACAATTAATCACAAGGAAACAACATCACATAGTGCACATGACATAAATAAATGCATCATGATTAAATTATGGAATCCTACCATCCAATTTATCCCTTTAAACAATTACGTAAGTAATTGCGTAATTACATCAAGTTACACATCAAGTTACATCACTCCTAAATTCATTATGGATTCCGTCCTCAGAATCACATACCCAAAACCTTCTTCAATTTGTCATGATTAATGCGGTCTGGATATGGTGAGCCATTAACATTTTCGAGCTCATAAGACCCATTATCAGCAAACATCTTCTTGATAACAAAAGGTCCAAACCACTTGGGTAACAATTTTTTAGAAGCCATGCGATGATGTCGAGCGTCAAACATCATGATAAGGTCATCTTCTTTGAACTCTTTTTTTTTCACTTTCTTGTCGAAAGCCTTCTTTTGTTGAACCTGTGTGACTTCAATGGATTGGTAGGCTTTCAACTGCAATTCGTCCAACTCGTTAAGTTGCAACAATTGATGGAATTCGGACTCATCCAAAAAAAGTCTTATTGTTATCACAGTGCATAAAATCATTACTTCTAGCTCAATGGGTAAAAGCGCTTCCATCCCATAGGTTAAACGAAAAGGTGAATACCATGTGGCAGTTTTGTATGTGGTGTTATAAAACCCACACAACATGGTGGATTTTGAGATCCCAATCACATATGTTCACATGAACCTCAACCTTTTTTGCCAACATGGAACACAATGTCTTATAGTGGTCCTTTCTACTAAGCCATTAGTGCTAGGCTTATACATAGTGGTAAACCCATGTTTCACTGCAAGGCGTGCTAACAGGTTTTCCACAACCTCACTCAAAAATTGGGGACCATTATTAGAAACAATTTCAAATGGTGTCCCAAATCAAATAAAGATTCGTTCATATAGAAATTGTGTTATTTTTTGTTTCACTAAGGACTTCAAGGCACGTACTTCTGCAAACTTTGTGAGGTAGTCTATGGCAACTACAATGAATCGATGCCCTCTTCTAGTCATTTGTAATGGGCCCATTAAATCAATTCCCCATTTTTCAAAAGGTCCTAAAGGGGGTATGGGATGTAAAGGGCCACTTAAAGTAAACCTTTGTGCATAAGCTTGACACACATCACAACTCTTGCAATAATCGTGGGCATCCTTGAAGAGGGTGGGCCAATAATAACCTGCTTGCAAAATCTTTTCTACAGTGATTCGTCCCGCAAAGTGGCTTCCATAGAACCCATCATGAAACTCATACAAAGACGTGAGGTATCATGTTTTCCAATGGTTCGTCGTAAAACACCATCCTTTCCTTGGAAGTAGAGTTGATTGCCTATCGTCGAGTAATTTCGACTCTTGTGTGCAATTCTTGTTCGTACTGCTTTTGTGGCTCCATCTGGAAACTTCATGCCATCTAAGCATTGAATGATCTCCTGATATTCTTCAAGTGTTTCTTCTATATTAATGGACATGATTGTAGCATCCGGAAAGTTGTTATCCTCTGAAACATCACCCACTTTTTCGTATGCTCTTGTAAGGCCATCAACATTGCCATGCCCCCTCCCTGGACGATGGACAATGTCAATGTCAAATTCCTCCATCAAGAGTAGCCATCGAGCAAGTTGACCACTTGGATTAAGCTTGCTGACCAAGTAGGTTAAGGCCTTGTGATCTGTCACAATTTTGGCCTTGTACCCCAACAAGTAATGGCGAAACTTCTTAAGAAAGAAAATAACTACAAGGCCTTCTTGTTCGATCATAGTATAATTCTTCTCTACTGAAGCTAATTGTTTGTTAGCAAAATGAATGGGATGGTCATGCCCATTTTCGTCCAATTGTGATAGTGTGCTCCCCACCGCTTCTCCAGATGCATCACAATATACTAAAAATGATTTGTTCCAATATGGAGTTCAAAGGATTGGCGTAACTTGAAAAGTTGACTTCAGTTGTTCGAATGCCCATCTTAACACCTCGTCCTCCATTGGTGCAAGTGCATCTTCATACAAGAATCATGTTAAATGACATGCTTTTGCTACAAACATGTGTATGAACCTGCGATAATATCCCACTATCCTTAAAAAACCTCGAAGGGCTTTTTTCGTGGTGGGAAAGGGAAGCTTTGAGATCCTATCAAGCTTTTCGGGATTTGTGGCTACCCCATCCTTTGACACAATGTGTCCAACCATCTTCCCTTCTGAAAAACCAATTGTGGTTTCTTCAGGGCTCAAAGTCACTCCCAAACTATCTAAACATTGAAAGATTAATTCAAGTTTGGCAAGGTGAGAAGTTCTATCACTATAAATTCCAAAGTCGTCAATGAAAACCCGTAGAAAAAGGCCCAAGAATGGATCAAAGACCTTGTTCATTAAACATTGAAATGTCCCTGGAGCATTGCACAAACCAAAGGGCATTATTGTGTAACAAAATGTTCCCCAAGGTGTGGTGAATGTGGTTTTCAATTGATCTTCTAGAGCAATTTTCACTTGGTGGTAGCCCTTGTACCCATCTCCAAATGTGTACATCTCATGCCCTACTACTTCTTCCAAAATTTCTTCACAAAATGGTAAAGGGTATCGGTCTTTTTTAGTTATTTTGTTCAAAGCTTTGTAATTGACACATACCCTTAGCCTGCCATTTTTCTTTAATGTTAATACCACAGGAAAAACCCATTCAGTTGTCTCCATAGGCCTAATGAACCCTACCTTTAACAACTTGTCGAACTCCTCCTTCACCATGGCCGTGTATCTTGGGTTCCACCTCCCTTGCTTGGCTTTGATCGGTTTGGCATTTGGTAACAGTTCAATTTTGTGTTGCTCCATGGTGACCTCCTTCAGGTCCTTATAGCTGAAAGCAAAAAGATGGATACACTTATGTAATAAATCCTCATGTTGCTTTCTTTCCTTTAGTTGAAGGTCTGGCCCCAATTGAATCTTGCTTAGCCGCTCCTCGACTTCTCTTTCTGTTAACATGCATGGAGTTGATTGATTATCATCCCCTTGAACCCTTTGATCCCACAAAGCTCCAACCTTGGGGATTGTCTCCAAGGCATATAACCCTACTTCCTCTTCACTAGAATCATCCGTGTAAATCCCTTGAGAGCTAGATTTTTGGTTTGTTTCTTATTCATCCTCATATTCACTCGTCCCTCCAGAGCTTTTCACAAAACTAGCAAATGGAACTTTTTGTTGGTTAGGATGAACTCCGATGGTCATGTATTTTTCGCCCCAATAGTTCCTCGCATGCGACTTTGTTAACCAAGGCCTACCTAATATCATTGGATAAGCCCCATCTTCCTCTAATATCACATGGAAATCCACAATGGTAGAAGCCCTCATTATAGTGATCACAACATTGCTAATGACTCCTTCTGGCCTAACAACTCGTTTGTTAGCCATCTTTAAGGTTACTGAGGCTGGCCTTTCAATTTTCAAGCCTAAGTACCTCATTGCAGGAATTGTCATCACATTGACTCCTGCCCCCCCATCCACCAACACTCCACGCAACATTGATCCATTACATTGCACATCAATGATCGGATCACATTCATGCTTAGCTGCTATGGCATTCAAAGGTGTGGGTATCTTTGGGACTTTAGGTGTTGACAACCCTTTTCTCAACTCCCTTCAAGCTAACAGCACCATTGCCACAACTATCCGATGGTGATGTCTACTTTCTGCGATCCCACATCCTTCACCACTAAATAAGGACCAAAATCTTTAGAAATTGGAAAGTTTTGGAGGCCAGACCTCCGCCATCGATTCTTTTTATTTTCTTTTGGGGCTTTCGCCATCTCCTTGAACTTATTGATGTTTATATCAGGATGAGTAGTGTCTTCCGCCGGTGGTTTAGTTTGGGCCATGACATCCACCGCATCTTCAAGGATGTAGAGGCTCTTCTCCAAACCCATCAAAGCCTTTTTTCGCCCTTCATTTATCGGCTCAATTAAATGCACTTGAGCTTTGCCCTTCTCATCTGCAAAAAACCTTCGAGTAAAAGAACTCGCATTATTTCTGGTAGCCAAGGCTGGTGAGTTTGGACATTCTCTTTAATAATGTCCCATCTTCCGACACTTGTAACATTGAATTGTTAATAGGTCCCTCTCCACGTTTCTGCTCTTACTAATCCTTGGTTGTAGTAGATGGAGGCTTACTTGGTTCATTTGATTGATCATTTGTTCCATAGTCGATTCCATGCAGGAGCTCACTTCGGGATGTTTTCGTAACTCTGGTTTAGTCGAGAATTGAACTGTTTTCACCATGGATTGCACAGTTGGTCGTGGAACTTCCTCCATGCTCACCTCCTTCTTTTTGGCCACCTCCGTTACTTCATCGAATGTCGTCGCTTGTTCGGATTTCACTTGTTGTCGCAATTCTGACAACAAACCAATGGTGAAATGTTTTAGTACCAATGCATTGACTCTCGCAAAAATTGGATCAGTTCCTTCATGACCTTGTGCCCTAAGACACCTTTGGAGTTTCATTTTGCAATGTCATTATCCTCTCTTTATACTCTCTTATTGACTCTAAAGCCCCCTGCTTTAGTTGACTTAGTTCAAGTATTATGTTTTGGTAGACACGCTTCACAGAAAACTCCTTCACTAGAGCCTTAGTTATGTCAATCCATGGTCCTTTCAACTTTTCCATCTGTCGTTCAAACCAAAGTGATGTCGTATCTTCTAAGAATTTAGGAAGAAAATTAAGCCATTCCGTAGTTGTTCCAAGCCCCATACCAATATAAGCCCATTTATATTCCCTTAAAAACACCTCAGGGTCTTCACCCTTACTTCCCCTAAAAACTAGAATAACCATATTGGTTCTTATCTTGTTTCTACAAAACACACCAAACTAATTAATTCCTTTAACTAACTATCACTTAGCTTTTACAACCTTTCTTCGTGAATAAGGAAATTCCCAATGGCCTGAATTTCATTCATAACAAAATCCACCCTATCTTCTAGGTGTAAATCTCTAAAAGGACCAGACATTTCCAATCCTGCCATTATCCTATTTAAATGCCCAAATTGAAAGACAACATTTACAAGATCATGCCATCACAAGTATCAATGACGCCTCCACTGCACATGACATGCAAGGTATTAGTTCTAGCATAATCTGGAGTCGCATCCCTCTTCCTAAGTTAAATGAGTAAATGTTGTTCTTATGTGATTGTCCTTTGGCATTGCCTTGCAGGTTCTGAGTCGGGTTGACATCTCGATTCCTTCTGTCATCTACGTAGCTGTGATACTACCACACTTGGTTCACCTACAGTCCTAAGCTCTTCCAAAGGTCTTTCAACAGGTGATCTTGGCCTAACAACTCCTAATGTCAATGATGGGGTCTGTTGCCTATTTTCGGGAACTGTGTACTAGGGGAGTCAGAAGCCTCTCCTCACGTTGACATTAATGTTTTCACTAAAACCTTAATGCTAGAAATAAAACATATATTCTTTTTATTTCTTTTAACAACCTACAACACTTTTTATATAAAAAGTCTAAAGGTTTCAACAAGGTCTAACAAACACGAACTTACTCAAGAACATTCATTGTTTTTTATGAACTTCTATTTACATTTTCTCATATGGTTTAACACATGCCATCTTCTTTCCTTATCTTGCCTGCAATTTTTCTTTGCGAATCTTCTCAGATTCCCACAAATCCAACTCTAGTTCATGCCTAGGATTACAAGTAATATCCAAAAGCAAGCTTGGGGTCAAACAGAATGATTTGTGTTTATGGTCCTCATGATGCTGCTTCACATGTTGAATCGTGCACCCAATTCGACATGGCTTGCCTTTCATAATCTCCATTGCCAAAAGTTAAATCTCTTCCACCCGTGTGGTCACTTCCATCCATGATTCGGGGATAAATAAATTGCCTTGCATTCCTTGTTGTAAAACAAAACAAACAAGTTGTTCTTTTCTTTTCTTTCCTTCTTTCCACTAAATTTTCAACAACACAATTCAACAGCACAATTCCACAACACAATTAAATTGCACAACACAATTCAACAACATAATTTCAAATCACAATTAACATAGATTCGTGTCCTGACAACGAAACCAAAAAGATGTACAACACGAACGGGTTGAGGATCGAAATTATGTATGATTATTACATAGCTATGAAATCTATGTTCTTAGTTGCAAAATTATTTTCTCACCTTTCTATTGACTATGCAAACCTCACCATTCTCCTACCATGAACTAAACATAAATAACACCAAAACCAAAAACCTTTCAAAATCAAAACTTCAATTCTCACAAACTTGACATTCATACCATAACTTTGTACAAGGGGAGGTGTTTCTCAAGGTCACAAACACCCCCTTATATACTAACCCAAAGGAAACTAATCAAGAAAACTTCCTAAAGCATATTCACCACATGGTTCCCCAAATAATCAAAAGGAAACAAAATCACAACCAAACAAAATCACACGGTTCCCCATGAGATTCCACAATTAATCACAAGGAAACAATATCACATGATTCACATGTGATTCCACAATTAATCACAAGGAAACAATATCACATGATTCACATGTGATTCCACAATTAATCACAAGGAAACAATATCACATGGTGCACATGACATAATTCAATGCATCATGACTAAATTATGGAATCTTACCACCCAATTTACCTTTTTAAACAATTACCTAAGTAATTATGTAATTACATCAAGTTACACATCAAGTTACATTCCCACATAATGATGTTCCCCAAGTTCTCAATGTGTCCTTAAAGGGTGTGTTTCCCAAGCATCACACTTTGATCTTATATGTTTTGTTGACAATTCTCCCCTTCTCACATATATAAGTGGGCCAAATGGGAGACATTACATCTTCACATGAACATTTATTTTTAAAAGCTGTCAAAGTTTCAGTTACATATATATATGGTGGGCCAATCAAAATGACTTAGGACCCAAAAAACAATAATTTGAAAGCACCCATCTAATTGGTAGATTAGTGGTCCAGTGTCCCAACCTATTTTTCTTCAAGTTTATGCTTTATCATCAACGGCGAGCATCAAGAAGAATGTAACATTAAATGGCAACCAATATTTAAGACTCGTTCAAAAAAATAGCTTCTATAGTTTTGTTTACTTTTGCAGTTGCAACTGGGAATAGAAATGTCGCAAACTCAAATTTGTTTCCTTTTTGACAACTTTTTTTCAAAAAATAAGAATATGGTGACAAATTATTCCTTGTTTTGAAAACATTTTCTGAGCAATGCTAAATTTCACACCAAAAAAAAACCTGGTCCAAAATTTTATTAAAAAGTCCCAAGTACCATTCAAATGGGACCAGCCTTTTTTCTATTGGAAAAATTTCGACAAAAAGAAAATTGAAAATTGAAAAGCGAAATTCAAGCGATCTTGAAGTTTTCAACTGCAAAATTTCAATGGAAAATTTAATAAATGATCAGTATGTAGCCAAAGGATGATTAAACTTTCGTACTTCATATCTGGTTCATAGCCAGATTTGGCTAAAATTTTCAGGGATGACTCACACTTTTTCTGCATCTTCCTATGGATGGATGACAGCCACTCTGTGGTACAAGCAAAACTTCCTTAGACAAAC
>Ga0209611_10013093_pt1 | contig 11479 bp, 6 predicted proteins | sample S1TSphgellanicum_3_FD_187693 | JGI IMG/M metagenome (GOLD analysis project Ga0209611, IMG submission 187693) | Host-associated microbial communities from peat moss isolated from Minnesota, USA - S1T2_Fc - Sphagnum magellanicum MG (SPAdes) (version 2) | ecosystem: Host-associated > Plants > Peat...
GGGTTATTTAGCGTCTCGCCTCCCCTGCTGCTACATATATTTTTAAGGCTCATACCTGTACAAGTATTATAATTATTCTCGAACCCAGTGCATTAAATGCTGAGTTTCAGCATTTCATACTGAGATTTAATAAAAATTTCTTACTTTGCAGATACCACTGAAAGAGGGGATAAGGGGTGAAAACAGAGGGGATAGGAGGTGTGAAAGAATTTCCTTTGCCATGACTCTTGAACCCACCCCACTAATTAATAGTAGGTAAATCTATAATAATACAAAGTCATTGTCCAACTACCACAACCGCCCACTACTTCAAGGGTAGGTAAATCTAAAGTAAGACAAAAAATCGCTGTCCAATCAGCACGGCTGCCTTTACAGCCCATAAAGAGTTTCCAAAGTGGAGAGCGAAAGAGCGGAGTCAGTCATTGTGGTCATTTGCGTTTTCCTTCGTCTTTCCAAAAAACGTTCTTAGTGTTGCGAGTTTCGTTTGTGGTTTGCATTGCTTTGATTTTGGGGTTTTTTAGTTTTTTGCACAAGCGACAGTATGCTCATGATGCTCGCAATGCTGCAGCGCGCAAGGTGTGTATACACAGCTTCTTTGTCTTCTCCTGATTTGATTTGCAGCTGGTGCACAATTGAACTCCTGAAATCCAATTCTGCAAAACTTTTTTGGGCTTTTTCTTTGTTCTTTTTTCCTCCCGTTAGGGAAGTATTTTCTCAAGTGGATTTCAGGAGTTCAGATTCTCATTAGCAAGGAGACAAAGGAGCTGCACTTACACCCTACGTGCTGTCGTAGCAAAGCGGAACATCCCTTGTCCTCCACAACTCTCCAAGGATTGCTCGGCAAGGATATGAGCGCACTGGTGCTCAAGTTAACATCTGAGTATGTACACCTGCCACTTGCTTGAGCAAGTAGTATTTCAGAGAGATACTGAACTTGTACTTACAAGTGGAAACAATGTCGACAAAGTTGTATAGAAAGAAATCAAAGATTTTGTCGCTATTGTCTTCACTACAGATGGTAACAGTTGAAATGTCTGTTCAACATCTCTCTGAAGTACTGCTTGCTCAAGCCCTGGGTTGAATGTCTCCACCTCATGTACATCTGAGTATGTACACCTGCCACTTGCTTGAGCAAGTAGTATTTCAGAGAGATACCGAACTCGTACTTACAAGTGGAAACAATGTCGACAAAGTTGTATAGAAAGAAATCAAAGATTTTGTCGTTATTGTTTCCACTACAGATGGTAACAATTGAAATGTCTGTTCAACATCTCTCTGAAGTACTGCTTGCTCAAGCCCTGGGTTGAATGTCTCCACCTCATGTAAATCTGAGTATGTACACCTGCCACTTGCTTGAGCAAGTAGTATTTCAAAGAGATATTGAACTCGTACTTACAAGTGAAAACAATGTCGACAAAGTCGTATAGAAAGAAATCAAAGATTTTGTCTCTATTGTTTCCACTACAGATGGTAACAGTTGAAATGTCTGTTCAACATCTCTCTGAAGTACTGCTTAACATCTCTCTGAAGTACTTACTGCTTAACATCTCTCTGAAGTACTGCTTGTTCAAGCCTTGGGTTGAATGTCTCCACCTCATGCCAAAGTGTCGCCGCGTGTGCTGGTGTGCTCTGCTGCACCACGCAGCTTACTTCATGTGTTCTCAGTTGAGCAGGAAGTTCATGGTTCTTCCTGGAGATGGGACATTCCATGGAATTGTCCACAAGATGATAGAGGTGCGGCCGCCGTTACCTTGAAACAACAACAACGTCGCAGACTGCAGAGAGCAGAGCTTAGCCGGCTTTCAGCTCATTGGCACGGGGTTGTCGAATTGGCACAACCGCAAACCCGGGCGTGAAGCAGGCTGCAGGACGCAGGCCCTATCGAGTGCCTGTACCGTAACGTGCTCCGGATCTATGACTCCAGCATCATGAGCGATTCAGGAAGTCAGGCCGTTATTGGCCATCTGGTGTATGTCACTTGGGCATGGCTTTCTCGATTCCCACTCCTTGATGACAACCGAATGGACCGCGTTATAGGTAAGTTCCTTTCACACCCCGCTTGGGTATCCGATTCTGATCACTGTAGTACGCTGATGCATGTTCAGTGGGACAGTTCTTTTGCTGTCCTCTCTGAAGGAAGGAAATCAGTTGAATTGCTCATTTCTTCGATACATAAAAAATTCCTTTGGCGTCATAGGTTGAAGTTCAGGGCTCAGTTTAGGTATTGTCTTGTGCTTGAAATCATCTTTGCAATGCATCATGCTCGTGTACTAGTGACACGAGCTGGCTGGCTGCTCCTCATCGAGTTCTTGAAAGAAATATTTCTCTAGGAGTACTTATTTTGTGATTGATGTGTGATCTTGTTCAGGAAGAACCAGAAGCAGCAGCTAGCAGTACCTGCAGCAACTCTAGATGATCGATTTGAAAACTTGATCAGCTGCTTGTAGGTTGTGGCATATTGTTTCAAGCTTTGTGAGGTGCAATAATATTCATATTTTTCAAGGATTGATCTCACATTTTATTGAACTTTGTCTGCAGAGATAAGGATCATACATGTTGAACTATGTTGAATGTATCAAACTTTGTTAGATTAGAGAGAGTTTCATGAATAATTTGTTCATAGTCAGTTTTGCCAGCATATGTCTGAAAACTTTGAGGGAAACTTATGTAAGATTCATGAATGCTTGATTTTGGATTGAATGTCCAGTTCTTGACATGTGCAGAAGAAGAGAATTTGTTGGAACAGCTGGTGTCTTTCTTTCTTGTCAACACACACACACACACACACACACACACAACATTGTGCTATCATTGTGAGGATTACATGGCTGCCTTCGATTTTTTAATTGAAGTTCCAGTGTGCTCTCTTCTTCTGATCATCTGTGATTGATTATGGGACTGTAGTTCTGCCAATCTATAAGCTAGCTTCACAACAGCAGCAGCAGCAAGTGTGTTGATCCAAGCTTGTACACTGGAATTCAAAACATTTGTGCTGCACAAAAGCTGGCTGCATGTGTTGGAATATCCAACAACAATTATCCTGCAACTGTGTGACCATGTCCAGTTGTATGTTAATCTAGAGGTAGAGATCTTTGCTGTGTATTATCAGTTCTTGATCATCAAGTCTCTTTTAATGTCAGAGAGAGAAGCACTGTACATATGAGGAATTCATTCTCCAGCTAAAGTTTTACTCCACTTAAAACTGTGATAGTTCAGCTCTGAAAGACAGAGTGCAGTAAGAAGCCATGAATCTATAACCATGCACAATTACTTATGGAAGTTCCTCTGTGACAGAAAGATTCTGAGACACTAAATTTAGGGGCAGTCCCAAAATTCTACATCTGAGCTCGGTAGATCAACCCACATTCTACCAAGAATCAAAGATACAAGAGTACTAGTTCCAAAGAAATAATTTTTGTGATCATAACATTGAATCTGCAGATTTACTCAACCTTGATTGTATAAAATATCTGCAATTATCCATGAGCTTCTCATACACTGTTTATTGTAATTTGGTAACTTGTGCACATTGAACCTCTCCTGGTTTGAATTTGCATGATTCAACAGAATGCTCAAAAAGTCTCAGACAATGGTGTCATAGGTGACTTCTGATTCACATTTATGAAACAGGAATGATATGCTCAAAACTAACTGCATCCATGATACTTAATTGAACTAGAGAGATACATGAACTTGTGATGATCAAATGATAGGAAAAAAAGAGGCCATTGAGCAAGCCAGCAACAGCTAGAAGGAGAGAACCCATACAGACAGACATTGTGTATAAGCAGAAGCAAAGAGCATTATTAGTTGGGAATAAATTGGAAGTTAGGAAATCCTGGAACAATTTGAAAAGAGGTCGGTTGCAAAGCTTTTTCCACCCACAAAACGACCATCATCTACTAAGGCCAGCTTCTTTGATGGCCACATGTGAATGCACAAGGTCAATTGATTTCTTAAACAGGTAGAGAATTGCACCTGAGAGTGTGGACCAATGTAATTTTGCACGAGTCTGGAGACCACTACTCATTGCAATTCTCAAGCTCTCGGGAACTCCCATCCAACAGTGTCTCTGTATCTCATGTGACCAGAGGTCACAATTCCGCAGTCAATAGTTTGGGCTGCTGCAGGAACACCAACACCACACTATATTTTGCAACACTGGTAATCAGACTGCATCCCAGGATACACTCAACAAACTACAATTTACCTCTTGTACTCTGTTTCAAAATGAGATATAGGTACATCTGTTGTATTTCAGTGCTATGCACTTCATTATGTAAAGCTCATAATTGGCAGTACCAACTTATCCTTCTACTAGAAACACGCTCTTGATAGAGGTCTTTCCAATTCTGGAAGAAAACATTCTGTTGCAGTTATGTAATATTGTCTACACACTGTGGGATGGTGGGAAATACTCACTCAAACTGCACTCCTCAACCAATTTCTGACATATTTATAGAAACCGGAATGAAACACTAATAGCTGGCTCTTTGGGGGACCCAACTTCAAGGATCCCAAAAATTAGCCCACAAGTGTTTTGGTGAATTCTAGATTACATCTGGCTATACGCAGCATTTTGCAGCTCAGCTTTTATCTACAGAACATGTGAAGTAATACAACCACAGGTAGATACCAACTATAAAGAGATTTCTTTGCCCTGTACCAATGATTTTATCATGTTGATACCAATTATGTACACCCTCTTGAGCATCACTTGATGCATAGTAAGGGATGACGGACTCTCTTTGTTTCCACAGTGAAGTGGCAAGGACTCTTTAAGTGTGGTACAATGTTGCAGTGAACATGAGAGCCATGGATGCTACAAATAATGCCACAATGCCTGCTGGGCTTCCTTCTCTCTTCACCAAACACCATTCCCTGCAGACAAACCAGATGTCAAGTTCAATCTGCACTAAAGCAGTCAGCACAGCTTCTGCAGTTTAAGGTGACCTACTTCTAGCTGAGCAGGAGTCCCATAGCAGCAATTCTTCACACAGGATTCCCCAAGCTGACCACGTATGGTCAAACAATATTACATGTGATCAATCTCAGAATATTTCTTGAGTACCACACAAGAGAGAGTCAAAAAGGACATGTCGATTGCAACCATTGAACAATCCAGAGAACCAGTTGATATATAGCGAGGGTGAGATGCCTGCATACTTGTCCATACTATAACCCCAAGAAATGCTCCAAGCCCTAAGATATATGCATCAATTCATGTGTGCCTGTATCATCAGATAATTATCTAATGAGCACCACAACTTCACAGACACTACTAGATTAAGAAAGAAGTAAGATAACTACAGAGTGAGAACTTGCACCAAGAATTGAAGAATAAAAAAGATTATGAAAGAGGACATAGAGCTACAATCAAGTCAGACCTTGCTATGCTAAAGCAAAACATGCAAGCAAAGACACAGAGGCAGAAACACTCATGCCTTTAAGTGCATTGCAGCCACAGCCAATTGGCCAAACAGACCTAGGCCAGTTTGAAAGAATTCAGAGTCCTTCACCCAGATAGTAATGCAGTAGCCAAGATGGAAGGCTGCAACAGCTAGAATAAGATCTGGAAGCAAGAAAATGCAATCCTCACCATCATTGTCACCTCTGCCACCTCCTCCATCATCTCCTCCTTCCCATTCCTTGGTAGTCCACCTGCAATGCAGAATACATATACACAGCAATCAGTGCTTCATTATAACAAACCAGATAATATCAAGCATAAGTTTACAAACCACTCAATGGCTACAGTGCAGCAGAAGACAAGGTCAACAAATTCTACAGTAAGCATTCAAATGGAGGAAATAATGAAAATCCCATCTTAGCATCCTGCTGTAGAATCATGTATACAGCATGTGCCATTTTGATCAGTCTGGATGCAAGATAACAAGGGATCCTGATCTTCTTCAATGCAAGCAACTTCATAGCCAAAATACTAAAAACTACAATATCTATGGAGTTGTTTTTCAGACCAAGCTCACATCCTTGTTCCCAAATCCATTCATCATCTGCACTGCCCAAGAACTGTACCTGATCTCCAAACTGGCTCCCATGCTCATGTCATTGCAATCCCTCTCTACCAGGTACTCTGGAAATGGTGCATTGTCATCTGTAAAGCACACAATTGATGGACATGTTACAAAAAGTTTTGCAATGGCTCCTAGGTTAAGGATCTTGTCATATTGCAATCACCAATATATAAGTGGTCATGATGTGAATGTTCTCAAACAACAACAAGCCCTAGATTGAGAATGAGGTTGAGAATGACCCCATGAACCTGCTCAAAGGGACCAGTATTGGAAGAAATTGCAGCCTGCAGAGAAGACTTTGTTGGCTCAGAATGGTCCTTTGTGTTGCTGCTGCAAGCGTCCTCCAATGCTGATCAAGAAACTGCCCCCATTATGGAGCTAATGACAGAAACCTTGGATGCACTACCTTTGGGCTTCCTCCATGCAGGTTTGGAAGATATCCTCTCCTGGATAGATGACAACAATTGCCATCAATCACTCATCATCTCTTCAGTCACTTGCTCCCTTGCTGTCATGACAGGAAACCTGTGCAATGCAAACTTGCCATGAGTGTACATTGCAATCGCTAGGAAGTGCTACCTGCATCCTCCTCACCCTGCCATTTTCTGTGTGGAAATGTCAAGTTGACAACATCTGGAATTGTCATGGTGACAACCACTAATGAATCTTATACCTATTTCACCTAACCAGTTCTGATTATCATCATCATCATTGGAATTTATTAGAAAATGACGTTTAGAAGTTTCAGACTAATTTTTTCAAAATTTCCACCGTTGAGGTATACGTAGATTTCCTTGAGTTGTGTTTTTGTAATAGTAACCCAATGGTTGGAACTTGGGACAACAAATAAATTTTCACAAGTTGGGAGTTGGATTCTCAACAATTTTGACAAATATCCATAATTTTTCCTCTTTTTCTGGCAAGATCTTTTGAGAATTCTTTTGTGCCAAACATCAGTTGTAGTAGGTACAGTATAAGAAATTCCCATCAATCCTACATGTTTACTGTAATATTGTAAGCTGTAAAACTCATTTACATAACTTTTCCTTTTTGCTCCTGCAGAACCATGATTTTATACTGCAAAATTTAGCATTCCTCAGCTTCAGAAACTGCCAGTACACACAGCACTCCAAATCTGCAGAGTCCCATTTCAAATCTCATTTGAGAAGCATGAGCTAGCTCAAGAAATAAATCTCCATTTTGCACTGGAGCCTGGAGTCTCTCATAGGGGACAAGTGATGTAACATTGGCTACAATAATGGCTTCTCTTCTGTTAACTAAACACACCCATAATCACAAACTTGATTAGCACACATTTTGTATAACAGCTCTGGTTGACATCAATCTCATTTTAAACTTTAGTAAACTTAGAGTACTATTTTGAAATGTTGCCACCCATGTCCATCAATAGTTTCAAGGCCTTGGGGAGCAACAATATCTCATATATATCAATGGGATAGCAGATGAAAGAAGCTTCACATAAACAAACAAGGTGGCCAAAGAAATGTTGTGTCAGTAATTCCAGCCAAACCAAAAGAGATCCAAAGAAGAATGAGTGTGAGTGCCACAAAGCATCATACCATCAGCTTCCTGAAGCAGGAATGGCAGTGACAAGGTGCTGTTACTCTCAACATATACCCAAAAATGTACACAGACAACTTTTGAGAAAACCCATTTTCAGGTGTTCTTTTTTCTTTAATATTTACATCTAGTGAAACCAACCCACCATGACTTCTGCTGTGCTACTCAATTTGAGGAAGAAGTACCTAAAAGAGACAGTTATGAATGGCTTCACCCAATACATTAAGACATGTCTGAGTGATAGATTATGTCATTTTCTTGACTATGTTATGTGACAATCTCTTCAGATGATCATCATACACTCATAATAATGACCAAAATGTTTCTATTGAACATGAAACGGGGTAAAACCCTACCCAACAAATAAATCCTTGATATCAACCTTTAAACCAGCTGAATGAAAACCCTAAGATCTGATCTCAGTACCCAAAGAAATGGTATCAGATTCCAGAACAGGATTTACCAAATCTTCTAAATTTGAACCAGCAAAACAATGTTGCTGTAGCAATTGTGTACAACGATACTACTAGCACTACTAACTGGCCACACTGAACCAGCACCCACCAGTGCACCATGAAGGATGAATGATAAGTGGTCAGAAAACAATTTTCTGTTGGGTTCCAGTTCCATAGATAGCCATGATAGTTAGCTCAGTTGCTTTTCTTTTCTACCTACCTCCTAACAACCCACAAGGAGGTTGTTAGTAGGTAGGTAGTAAAACAGCCCTTCCCTATGTATACACCATCTACTCACCTAATATTTACCTATTGTCCTACCTATACATGAGACCTATGTCCTACATAATTGGTTACCAAGGTGAAACCAAATATTAACTCAGTTGAGATTAATCCACAACTGAGTAAAAATGGGCATCCAGTGGATGGTGCGCTGGTGGGTGCTGGTTCACTGTGGCCCTACTATATGATCTCTACTACCTTGCAAGAGCACCAAGAATAAGGGCTGGATATTTTGTGTGATGGGGCCAGAGTGAATTAACAGCCACCAATGCACCAGTTGGCCGTTCTGTCCACAGGATGGGTTGCGTTTTTTCATTCGGCGCCGGATGGGGCTCATCACAGTCAATTTCTTTTTGCTGCTGATCATTGTACTTTTTTTTTCTTTTTTTCTTTTTGGTTCTTGGCCGTTTTTCCTGGACCTGACCTCACACATAGCTACCCTGCTCACTTTCCTACCCTCATAAGTATAGCACCAACCTACTGACACAGCTACCCTAATAACTAGTTATCCTACTGACCTAGCTATTGTACTAACCACTTACCTTACTAACCTAGCTACTCTATTAATTACATACCCTACTAACTTAACCATTAGGTTTAGGGTTGAAACACATAAATTAATTAATAATTTTTTCACAAATGTATAATAATTAATCTAAAGTAGGCTAAATTTGGGGAGAAAATTTTAGGGTTTACACATATGTGAAGTAATACAATTGCATTCTATATCTTCTTCAAAAAGAGTGGAAAAATTTAAATTGGAGAGATCACACAAAGGTAAAAGACATATCTTCTCTTTTGGTTTTGTATGAAATTCATTTGATTGTTTTTAAAGATTAACGTATTTTGCATTATATAATTTGTATAGTTTGTATAATTTTTTGGGTTTAGGACATATATCATTAAGACTTTTTTTTGTTAGGGTTTGTATGATTAGGGTTGTAATAAGGCTTATGGGAAAATATCATTTGGATTTTTAAGGTTATGCTTTATTATTTAGTGTATAATAATTTGGTTCATATATTTTAGAACTTAGGGTTTATACTTTAAATTTTGCTCATTGTATTGGTTTTTGATCTTTTCACTTGTTTAAATTTATACCATAATTTGAATTTCCTTTGTTTGCATATGTTCCATAGTTCCTAGAGTTTAATATTTTCTAACCCATTTTTGTACGAGTTATGATTTTTTAGGGTTGCGTTTTCAATTGGGACTATAAACTTTGGTGGAACGTTGTCATCTTTTATTCTTAGAGGTATGCATTTGTCTCTTGTTACTTCTTTTGTTTTTTTGTTTATATTCTCACAATTCAACGTCTTTTCATTTCTTAGTTGTTGGATATAAAAAGGGCATCAAATTTCATTAAGTATACAAGCATAGATAAAGGTTTTATATTTTTACATGGATATTTCATATTCAATATTTCTTTGTAGTTTATTTTTTCATACCCATATGCGAATAATGCATTGACTACCCACAACTAGTGTGGGTTTTATGGCTTAAGGCATGTATTGCATTTTGCACCTTTCAAATAGTGTGCATTAATTATCATTATGTGGGTATTGCTACATGACGTTTTGCAAAATATCATTTGGATTTTTAAGGTTATGCTTTATTATTTAGTGTATAAGAATTTGGTTCATATATTTCAAAACCTAAGGTTTATACTTTAAATTTTGCTCATTGTATTGGTTTTTAATCTTTTCACTTGTTTAAATCTATACCATAATTTCGAAATAACTAGAATGTAATTTGAGTGACCTTTCAATGAAAACCAAAGTTTATATGTAATACCTACATGCAAGTTCATTTTGAAATAATCCATAGGTGATTTAAACAACCTTAGGTGAATAATCAACCTTAAATGTAATACCCACATGTAAGGTCACTTCAAAATAAATGGTTTGAGTACTCAAAATATGTTTCTTTATATACTTAAATCAATTTTATAACAATTAATTATCATGAATAATTATTTTAAAATCATGATTTGAATAACTTATCAACATAAAAAATATAATTAAGATAATAAATTAAATATCAAACTATTGATTTGATTTTGAGATTTAAATTTTAATTATTTGAATAATTAAGGTTTAACCAAATAATCAATTAATTAATATTTTGTGAATTATTTTTAAAATATGATAATCAATCATTTATATTATCTAAAATATTTTTTAAATATTTCCTTAATTATGACATTATTTGTTGATACTTAGATTAAATTATTTTGTCATATGAGTCCCATAAATATTACAATGGAAACTTATATGCAAGTATGGCAAAAGATGTTAAAAATCAATAACTATTTATAGACCTATATGTGGGTACTATAATGGATGTTAAAAAAATCAATTACTAAACCTATGTGTGAGTATTACAATGAATGTAAAAAAACCAGCAACTATTTACAAAAACTATATGTGGGTATTGTAATGGATGTAAAAAAACCAGCAATATGTGAGTATTGCATATTTGAAATGACCTTATGGAAATTATAATAAAAAGGATGTAGGTATTGCACAATGTTCATTTTGATCTTTGTAAACTCTAGACAAATTAAAGTTATATATTCATATGGGCCTATTTAAATTTTGATTCTTACATCTAAAGTACTAAGAAGATTATGAAAAAAAAGACACATATAATTAACCATATACCTATCAAACAAATGTGACTAGAGGAAAATATTATATTGATAAAAGATGTACAAATATGGGTGGATCAAAAAACTACTAAATAACATAATGAAAAAAAAGGTTTTTTATAATATATCAAAGGACCAAAGTTCAAAAATTGGATAGTCCAAAAAATGAAAAGGTTGAAAAAACCTAATTGATTATATAAAATGAAAACTTTAAACCATATCATTATCTACATTCTTATGTTTAGTTTAGTAAGAAGTTGTTACATTTGCAGCCTTTGATGCATGACGAACAATGTACAAATGGTAACATTATATTTCAACCTAAACTGCATTTGCAACAAATTCTTCTTTTGTTGTGCCCTAAACCCTATAAACACCCAAAAACCACCAAATTAAACCTTAACACCACCAAAGAAAAAGACAATGGCACGTTGTTGTGCCATCATCTTCTTCTTAGACAAAGAAAAGAAGGTCAC
>Ga0209611_10013095_pt1 | contig 11478 bp, 10 predicted proteins | sample S1TSphgellanicum_3_FD_187693 | JGI IMG/M metagenome (GOLD analysis project Ga0209611, IMG submission 187693) | Host-associated microbial communities from peat moss isolated from Minnesota, USA - S1T2_Fc - Sphagnum magellanicum MG (SPAdes) (version 2) | ecosystem: Host-associated > Plants > Peat...
CCGGTGTCGGCGAGCAGGGCGGTGTCAGCGAGGCGGCCGATGTCAGCGAGGCGGCCGATCTCGGCGAGCGGGGCGGTGTCAACGAGGGGACCGATGTCAACCAGGAGGCGGGTGCCGATCGTGCGCAAGCGCCGTGATGTGGGCGACGAATGCGGAGGCGGTCACCTCGATCGTGAAGCGGCGCTCGAAGGTCTCCCGCGCTTGGCGACCCATGACTGCCCGAGGCCCGGGCGCGAGTGCGATCCAGCGCATCAAGGCGTCGGCCGTGCTGTCAGCCGTATCCGCTGCAACCAGCCCGGCGCCGTCCGCCTCGATTTCCCGCCAAATATTGACCTTGTCGGATATCAACACGGGCCGCCCGCAGCCCAGGGCCTCCGCGACTGCAACGCCAAAATTTTCCTGGTGTGAGGGCAGGACGAAGGCCTCGCAGCAGTAGAACGCTCCCCATTTCACGTCGCCGCGGAGCAATCCGGGCCAGACGATCTTGCGGTCGACTCCCAAGCGTGCGGCCAAGGCCTGCAGTCGGGGAACCCAGTCGGTGGCATCGGGTCCGGCGATCACCAGATACAAGTCGGGGTCGGCGGAATGAACGCGAGCGAAGGCCTCGATCAGCAGGTCACAGCCTTTTTTCTCATGAATCCGGCCAAGGAACAGCAAGAACCGGCGCCCGGCGAGTTCCGGGTGAGCCTGCAGGAAGGCCTGCCGAAGGGCTGCGCTGTCCGGCGGCGGGCTCCGGGTTCCGATCGCCACGATCTTTTCATTGACGTGATACGGCCAGAAAGACTGCCGGGACCGAATGCGCTCGTCTTCGGTCGTGAACAGGACGGCCCGCGCATCGCGCAGCACCCGGTGCTCCGCCACCTGCCAGTACGCGAATTTTTTCAGGTGCTTGAGCGGATACTGAGTCTTGAACCAAGGGTCGAGCATGCCGTGCGGGAAGACGAAATAGGGGACCTCGAGCTCCCGCAACGCCCGCCAGGATCCGAAGCTGCTGTATTGCCAGATTCCATCCAGCACGACTGCGCTGAACTCGTGTGCGTGGGTATGCATCCATCCGGCGAGGCGGCGATTGTACTTGTAGCCTCCCGCAGACGGGCCGAGGGCGTGAACGGTCGTCGGAAAGTCCGCCAGATAGGGTTCAGACGGGTCGTCCAACGTGACCACATCGACACTGTGCCCCTGGTTTCGCAACTCGATGCTTCTTTGCCGGACGACCTCGATGGGACCTCCGGAAGCGGGATCCAGGGTCGGCAGCACATGCAACAACTTGAGGTGCCGCGCAGCGGCGCGCGGCGGCATCGGGACAGGGTCTGTCACAGGACCCGGTCGCCTGCGACGCAGGCCAAAGCACTCACGCAGTGCCGTTCAGGATCTTGGTGCAGCCATCCAGAATTTGCGCGGCGGCCCGCTCCGGCGTGAAATGCGATATCGCGTTCAAACACTGCTCAGCCACATGGGCTCGATTGCTCGACAGGCCGATTGCTGAAATCATCGCACTCGCGAGTGCCTCGGGGTTCCCCGTTTCAAAGCTGTATCCCGTCGTGCCGTCGATCACCAGTTCCGGCACGCAGCCACAGTGATCGCTCACCACGACGGGACACCCATAGCTCAACGCCTCGTTGACGACCAGGCCCCATGGCTCGCTGTAGCTTGGCAATACGAGCGCAACGCTCGTGACCAAGAGCGAGGCTATCGCGGGCAAATCCTTGCTGCCCAAGAACGTGACGGCGCCCTCCAAGCCGAGTTGACTCACGTTGGCCGCCAATTCGTCCTTCAACGGGCCGGCGCCCACGAGGTTGAGCCGCGCGGCCGGAAACCGCTCGCGAACCCTCTTCAGCGCGACGAACGCGTCCTTGAGCCCCTTCTCTGCCGAGAGGCGCCCGACGTAGAGAAACACCGGCGAGGTCGAGTAGTCGGCGTTCTGGTCGCGATACTGTGCAAGGACCTTTGCCGGGTCATAATCATGCGGTAGCGCCGCAGCCTGAACCCTGAAGTTGATTTTGGATTCCTCGACTCCGTAGCCGAGAATGTATTGCTTGCTGCGCTGCCCATAGCAAAAAAATCCGTCGCAGCGGCGAAAGAAAATGCGCTTGGCCAGCTCCTTCAGGTATTGCCGCGGCTGATCGTGGATCGTGGCGTCGCAAAATACGGCGCGCTTACGGCGCAACAGCAAACAGAGCGCCAGCATCGCCCAATATTCGACGCGGTGATACCCGGGCATCACGACGAGATCGGTGGGATGGCGCAACAAATCGCGAACCAGCGCGAAACTCTTGCGGGCGCGGGAGATCTCGTCGATCGAGCCCCGAAACAACAATCGATAGGGATACTGATGGTACGAAAGATCGACCGTCCCGAGCCGCACCCGAACCGCCTCGGTTTCCGCCACCTGCACGAAGGAAGCATCGATCTGCTTGGCTCGCGACTGGGAGTAGAGGCGTGAGAAAACCTGACCCTTGTACCTGGACCACAGGATGTTATGGTAGATCGCAACTCGCATCGCCATCGTCATCGCCATATTGATCTATCGCCCCTCGAGCATCTCCGCGGCCGCCACTGAATGAACCGCTCATTCGGAGCGGATCGCGATCGCGGCTAAAGTAGCACCCTGAGCGATAAAGGGACAACAGACCACAGACTGCCCGTGGGCACCGCCTCGGGGATTGTCGCAATACGCCGACAGTGGAATCGACCAACCGGCGCGGTTCGATGAGGCCGAACGAGCATCGAGCGCGCCAACGCCCGCGCGTATGTTTAGCTCGCGCGCAGGTTTAGGGCGCGCGCACGTTTAGCCCGCGCGCAAGTTTAGCCCGCGCGCAGATTTAGCCCGCGCGCAGGTTTAGCCCGCGCGCAGGTTTAGCCCGCGCGCAAGTTTAGCCCGCGCGAAAGTTCAGGGCTGTTCGTACCAAATTTGGTTCGGTACAGGCTGGCAGAAATCCAACACGACGGGCGCCCTGTCGGCGGGTGCCAACGCCGACAGGCACTTCTGGCTCTGCACTTCACGTATGTGCCCATCAGGCAGCAGGCTGAAGCGCTGATTGGCCAGGAAATGGCACTTGTACAGCTGGATGGGCGTACCGGGACCGCGTCCGAATCCGCGCACGTCCAAACAATATCCCTCCACGCCGATGATCGCGGGTTGCCCATCCGTACTTTGTGTGACGGTCCACCGTTGGTTCTCGCGCCCATGGCAATGGAACACGTAGACCGGGTCGCCATCATTGACGCCGTGATCGAGGCTTGCATCCATGCAAAAATGCGCCCCTCCCATCTCATTGTGAATCGTGAGGTGATTGCCTCCAAACGCATACGCGACACCCATCGAGCACACCGCGGCCGCCAGAAGAATCAGCGTGCCCCTGACCATTTTCATTTATTGCCTGCCTCGTCCTGATGATGAAACTTCGCTGACGGAATTCGCTGACGGAATGGATACAGCGAAATGTGTGAATATGTCAACCATGGTCCCAGAGCCGCGGTTGAGCGTCAAGGATGCGACGGACCGCCCGTCGGCCCGGGTTCGGGTGTGTAACAGTATCCATCGAGAATTGCTTTGAGGTAGGCTGCAACGCGATGGCATCCCTCGTCGATATCCCGCAGGCGGTAGACCCCATTCCTCCTTCCGACTATCAATGTCTCGATCGCTTCAAGCTTCCGCCGAATTTTCGCGGGAGATCCGCCCTCACGGTGCAGCTCTGGTACTTCGTGCACGCCGTGTTCTTCAGGCCTTCGCCGCAGATCCTCTACGGGTTTCGCCGCTGGCTGCTGCGACGCTTCGGTGCCGAGATCGGCAAGGGCGTGCGAATCCGGGCGAGCGCCACCCTGACCTATCCGTGGAAAATCAAGATCGGCGACCATTCGTGGATCGGCGACGATGCAGTCATCTACAGCTTTGCGCCCATCACGATCGGCAGGGATGTGGTGGTGTCGCAGCGCAGTTATCTCTGTGCGGGAACGCACGACTACCGGAGTCATGCCTTCGACATGGAAACGGCGCCGATCGTGATCGAGGACAAGGCCTGGCTCGCCGCGGACGTGTTCGTTGCGCCGGGCATCACGATCCGGCGTGGAGCCGTGGTCGGATCCCGCAGTTCGGTGTTTTCGGACCTGCCGGAAGCGATGGTCTGCGTGGGCAGTCCGGCGCGGCCGATTCACCCGCGCTTCGGCCGCATCTCCGCATGACGCCCTGATTGCGGATCCGGACGAAGCATGAGCGCCACGGCTTTCATCGTGCTTGCGCACGCCGATCCACGGCAATGCACGCGGCTCGTGCGCGCGCTCCTGAAGGACGATACGGCGCACATATTCCTTCATGTCGATCTCAAGTCCAAGCACGACTTCTCGACCGTGACGTCCCTCGATCCGGCGAGGGTTCATGCCGTGGGGGAACGGTATACCGTCACCTGGTCGGGCTTCAACATGGTGCGTGCGACCCTGGCTGCAATGAAGCAGGCCCTGGCATTCCCGGTCGATTTCGACTACGTCGTGCTGCTCTCCGGGATGGACTATCCGATTCGACATCCGCTCGAACTGCGGGAGTATCTGCGCACGCGGCCATATCGGCAGCACATCAATCGCGTCGACGTGCGCGAGTCGACGGAGCACTATCTCAAGGTCGTCGAACGCTACAATTTCCGGGATGCGTGGCTGCCGGCGCGGACCCCCGACAAGGTCTTGAGAAAGCTCGCCACTCTGGCGCTGACTCCGATTCGCCGAACACTCCCGGTGGGAACGATCTGCACGGGATCTTCCTGGTGGGCGATGACCGCCGAATGCGCGCGATACGTCGTGGCCTTCGCCGAAATCGATCGCGAATATGCGCCGTTCTTCCGCTACGTGCTGGCGTCGGACGAGTATTACTTCCACACGGTGATCCAGAACTCGAAATTCCTGCCGGAGGCGGTTCCGATAACCCCGTATCAGGGACGCGGCATGTGGCGTACCGCGAATCTGCACGTCATTCATCCTTCGCTCACCCGCATCTATGCGCTGGACCATTTCGATGAAATCATGGGAAGCGGGCGATATTTCGTCCGCAAGGTCACGTCCGAGATTTCGGGCCCGCTGCTGGACCGGATCGATGCCGAGCTGTATCGCTAGCGGGACTGCCGGCCCGCGCACTCCGGTCTGCGGGACGCCGGATCCGCCGTGGAACGGGCGAGCCTATGCTGGGGCCGGGCAATGGACAATTTGACGATTCCGATCGATTCACCCATTGCGAGCGCCGCACCCGTCGAGAGGCTGCATGAACTCGATGCCGTCCGTGGAATTGCGTCGCTGATCGTGGTTTTCGAGCATTTCAGTGACCTTTTCTATGAGCGCGACGGTGTGCGACTGTCCGATCCCGTGAGCATTCTGAAGGCCACCCCACTCGGAGTCCTCGTGAAAGGCCCGGCGGCGGTGGCGACCTTTTTCGTGCTGAGCGGCTTCGTGCTGTCCCTCACGTTGCGAGCCAATGCCAAACGGCTGTCCGCGAGCGGCTTCGTGCTGAAGCGGATATGCCGCCTCTACCTGCCGTTTTTGTTCGGCTTCCTTTTTTCGGTGTGCGCCGACGCCTTGGTCTCGACACATGGAATCTCATCTCTCAATGCCTGGTTCAACAAATCTTGGGATCATCCCGTGGATTTACGGGATGCGCTGAGTCACGCGTTTCTCATCAATCATTACGACTACACGGAATACAACAAGGCGTACTGGACCCTCGCGTACGAGATGCAACTCTCCCTGGTGTTTCCCGCCCTGTTTTGGGCGAGCGAGAAGCTGAACAATCGCTGGGCTGCGGTGAGCTCTTGCGCTTTGATGTTGATCGGGACGAGTAACCTTGGGCATTACAACGCCCACCTCGTGTACCTGGCGACGGCGACGGGCATGTTCCTGCTCGGAATTCTGATTGCCCGGAACAGGGAAAGATTGCAGGAGGCATACCGCGACTCCTCGCCGACGCTGAGAATGGCGCTGCTCGTCATCGCGGTCCTGGCGTTCACCTATGCCGGTGCGCTGAGTTTTCGATTCGCCACGGTGCAGTTTTCCCCCGCGATCTTGGCCGTGGGAGCCGCGATAATCGTGACCCTTGCGTCAGCTGACCAACGACATGTGGCGATTCTCCGATCCGCGCCATTGCAATTCCTGGGCAAGATCTCCTACAGCCTGTACCTCATCCATCTGACGGTACTGTATACCTTGATCTATGTCAGCTTTGCCTGGGCTCGTTCCTGGAACCCCGATTGGTATTTGATTCTCGTCGCGTATCTCGGCTTGTCGATCGGGACTGCGGTGATCTTCTTCAAGGCGGTGGAAGAACCCTGCATGCGGCTTTCCCGTAGATTCAAACTGAACCGCCCTTGATCGAGGCCGCTGCCGACGAGCGCCCCAAATTCGAGCGGGTAAAAAAACCCGGCGGGGCGCGGCGAACTACCAGTAGCAGCCGTTTTCGATGCTGCGAAATCGATCAGGCCGGTCCGCTTCTCCCGGCCGGACCCAGGCGGCGTTGAAGAACTGGCTGATGATCGGATTATTGTCCCAACGGCCGCCGCGAATTCCGAACAGCAGTTGCGTGGGTCCCCCGAGGTGGATGCCCGTGCTGCCGATGCGTTTGGCATGGCTCGCCAGCGGAATACCCCAGGCGCCCGCCCCGATCAATGCCACGTCGAATGTCCGCCGGCTCATTTCATTTTTCATCTCATCGAGTGCTACAAACCAATCTGGGAACAGCGGGTTCGCGATTCCGGCGCTGAGCGGACAGCGCAGTGTTTGAAGATCGAAGGAGGGCATCAATCCCGGTTTGCTCGCCCAGATCCTCTCGAGGCTCGAGTGTTGGCTCTGCACCGTGTTCGCAAACGGCGTCACCACGAGGACCTTCTTGTCCGCCAACGAGTGGCTCCAGGGCCTTGCGTGATAGAAAGGCTCCAGCGCCCGCAGTTGAGTCGGCATGGCGTGTGCCGCAAATTTGAGGCGCAGATTGTTCTCGCCGGCTCGAAACCACACTGCGAGCATGTCCAGGCCGCCGAGGCTCTCGCTGAAGACCTCGCAGAATTTCGAAAATACGGCGTCGTTGGCCGGATAAACACCCGCATTGACGTTGAGCCGCCTTGCATACCGGCCCCAGCGGGTGCACAGACCCTGCGCATTCTTGAAGCGTTCGAAGTGGCGCAGGCCGCCGAGTTCGGATTCGCCCATCTTCCCGACGGCGATCGGGGATCGGGCGGCGATCATCCTCGCCAGCCAATCGTTCCCCTCCTCTGCAGACAGGATCTGCGTTCCGAGGTATTTCGCTCGCTCGACCAAGGCGAGCTGGCGGACGACGGGGCGCAGGACCGACTTCGACGCTGCGAGCAGTTGATTCAGCATGACGCATCCCCGATCACGCCTCTAGCATACACGTCCATGTGAAGACTCGGGGAGCATGCGCGGGAGCACGACAGGAACCGCCGGGATCTTGCAGGGTTTACATATTTCTTACCGGCAAGTGTCGTGCCGCACAGACGCGCCATTGGAGCGCGAGCGGACAATCGAAATTGTTTGCGCTGCGCCCCGCGATCGTCCTGGGACATCACATCCCCGGACATTAGATGAGCCGCGATTTTCACAATCAGCTAAACTGCTAAACTGTATGCAGGCCGTATGCTCGATTCGCGGCCGTGAGCGATGTTGGCGGCCCTGGGTTTGGGGCGATAAATCGAGAGTCTGGGTTGATTTGCTGCTCGTAAGGAGAGTTGCACACCGTGAATCGGCTGAAAGAAGATCACCACGCGGGTGTTCATTGCGCGTCGGGAAGCTCGTTGCAGGAACTGCTTGCCATGCGATCCTGCGTGCGCGAATTGCCTCTGTCATGAGCTTCACGACGAGTCTGCGGACGCGCACGCGCGATTGTGTCCTCCTCCTGCTGCTGGCCGCGACATGGCCCGTCCATGCCGCACAGGAATATCTGCTGACGTCCGGCGACACGCTGCACGTGAGCGTATTCAAGAATCCCGATCTCACCCTGGATGTCCAGGTGACCGCGGCCGGAACGATCCGCTATCCCTTGATCGGCGCGGTCCTCTTGCGCGGATTGTCCGTGAGCGCCGCCGAGGCCAAGATCGCGAAGATGCTGAAGGATCAGGGCTTCGTGAACGATCCACAGGTGAGCATATTGGTGACGCAGGCGCTCGGCAACCTGGTGTCGGTGATCGGAGAGGTCAATCACGCGGGCCGATATTCGATCGAGACCGCGGGCGGACACGTGTCGGGAATGATTGCATCGGCGGGCGGGATCGCGGTCACCGGCGGCGACTCGGCGATCGTGACCGGTTCGCGCAGCGGAGCACCTTTCCGGCGCCAGATCGATCTCGTGAAAATGTCCCAGGAAGCCGGCGCAGCCGAGGATATCGAACTGTCGGGCGGCGACACCATATTCGTGAACCGCGCTCCCGTGTTCTACATCTACGGACAGGTCCAGAAGCCCGGTCAGTATCGACTCGAGAGCAACATGACGGTGATCCAGGCATTGGCCTTGGGCGGCGGAGTCACCGGCAAAGGAACCACGCGGGGCATACTGTTGCACAGGCGCGACGCGAACGGGAAGGTGCGCGAGGCCGGCGCCGGTCTCGACGACGATGTTCGGGATCAGGACGTGATCTACGTGAAGGAAAGCTTGTTTTAGTGCCGGTCGTGATGCCAACGTGCCGGTCCTGATGCCAACGGGTTTTGTCGCTGAAGTACGGAAGGGCTCTGAATCATGAACTCCCACCAACTGTATCTGATCCTGCGTGCACGCTGGAGCACGGTGGTCCTGGTGATGGCCGGCTGCATCGCCTTCGCGGTGCTGGTGAGCCTGATCATGCATCCGAAATACACCGGCAAGACCGAGCTCGTGATCGATGCCAAGGCCGACCCTTCCGCCGGCGCGGCGGGTACTCTCGGGCCGCTGCTCGCGAGCTACGTGATCACCGAATCGGAAATCGTGGCCAGTCAGCGCGTTGCCCGGCTCGTCGTGAAGATGCTCAAGTTGGATCAGGACCCGGACTTCCGACGCAGGTGGATCAAGGAGACTGAAGGCAGACAGGAAATCACCCCCTGGCTCGCCGATCTGATCCTGGACCGGGTCCGCGTGACGCCCACCAAGGACAGCAACGTCATCAGCATCGTGGTGAAGTGGCCGACGGCCCAAGGCGCGGCCGACGTGGCCAACGCATTCGCCCAGGCGACGATCGACACGAGCATCGATCTGAAGGTCGAACCCGCCAAGCAATACGCCGCTTATTTTGATCAGCAGGCGAAAGCCCTGCGGGCCGCCCTCGATGTCAAGCGAAAGCGGCTCTCCGATTTCCAGAATGCCAATGGCATCGTCGCAACGGACGACAAGCTCGACGTCGAGAACGCGAGGTTGACCGAGCTCTCGACGGAACTGGTGACGATCCAGGGCTTAAGGCAGGACAGCCAGTCGCGGCAACGGGAAATCGGCGCGAACAATGAAGCGCTGCCGGAAGTGATGGACAGCATGGTCATTCACTCCCTCAAGCAGGATCTGGCGACGGCGGAGGCCAAACGTGCCGACATTGCGTCGAGCCTCGGCAAGAACCACCCCGACTACAAGTCGGCTGAATCGCAGGTCGTCGATTTGCGCAACCGCATCAATCAAGAGGTCGACAAGATCACGGCATCGCTGGGCACCGCAAATCAGGTCAACGTCAGACGTGAGAATGAAGTGAAAATGGCGCTGGAAGCGCAAAAAAAACGCGTCCTCGAACTCAAGCATCAGCATGACGAGGCCGCGGACCTGGAAAACGACGTCACCACCGCACAGCGCGACCTGGATGCCGTGACCGACCGGCTTGCCCAGAGCAATCTCGAGAGCGTGACGCAGCAGACCAATGTGGTGCAGTTGTCGCGTGCCATGCCGCCGCTGAAACCGACCAGTCCCAATTGGCTCTTGAACATCGCGGTCGGCCTGTTTCTGGGTGCGGCGGCCGGGGTCGGTGCGGCCGTATTCAAGGAGACACGGGACCCGTTGATCCGGGAGGAATCGGATCTGACCCGGTATGCCGAAGTGCCGCTGCTGGCGAGAATAGGCATGATCAAGCAGCTGAAGCTCGGCGCCATTTGAGGAACATAGTGAAAAAGATCGCCAAACCTGACATCGGAACCACGTTCACCGATCGCAGCCGAGCAATCGGATCGATTCTCGTCGAGCAGGGAAGATTGACCGTGGGGGACGTCGAGGAAATCGAGGTGTTCGCAAAGTCGCAAGGCATTCGCTTTGGAGACGCGGCGCTGCGCCTGCAGCGGCTCACCCAGATCGATATCGATCTGGCGATCGCGCAACAATTCAATTATCCGATTCTCGCGCGCGGCGCCCCGGACGGCGTCGGGAGCGAAGTGATCGCCGCCTATCAGCCGCAGAGCCCCAGTTTGGAACCGCTGCGTGATCTGCGCAGCCAGCTGATCCTGCGATGGTTCAACGGCGCCAGCCGCAAGGTGCTTGCGATCACGAGTCCGGGGCGTGGCGAGGGCCGAAGCTGGATAGCGGCCAATCTTGCGACGATGTTTGCGCAGCTCGGCGAGAGAACCTTGTTGATCGACGCGGACATGCGTCACCCGCGCCAGCACGAGTTGTTCAACATCGACAATGCGGTCGGACTGTCCGCCCTGCTGACGGGGCGGGCGGGCCGCGAAATCGTGCAGAGAATTCATCCCCAATTGAGGCTGTTCGTCCTCGCGTCCGGAATCCTGCCGCCGAATCCACAGGAATTGCTCGAGCGGGAGGTCTTCGACGTCGTACTCAATCACTTCGCCGATCAGTTCACGCTGGTGATCATCGATACACCGGCCGCATCGGAGTATGCCGACGCAAACATCCTGGCGGCGCATGCGGGTTCCGCGATCGCCGTTGCGCGAAGAAAACACACGCACCAGCGGGCGTTCGATCAGAATCTTCAGAATCTAGTCCAAACCGGTGTCAAGCTGATCGGCACGGTCATCAGTGATCACTGATTCGAAGAAGACCGGGAGGATCAAGCTTCCGGTTTTCCTGTATTCGGTGGCCACGATCTATCCGACTGCTTCGTTCGCGCTGACCGAATACCGGGACACCTTGGACGTCGCGGTCGCCGCGAACACGCCGTTCATACCCTACGACACCGATCTGTTCGGCTTGTATGTGGCCGATACCTTCGCGTACGACGACAACCTCTTTCGTCTGTCGGAGCATGCCGCCGGGCTTGCGCAGCTGGTCGGTCCGAATGCCTCCTATCAGGACCACATCGACACGGTGTCGGTCGGTCTCGATGATCAATGGACGGTCGGGCGGCAGGCGATCACTGCCGATCTGCGCGCAGACGACAATCGTTTTGTCAGGAACAAGAATCTCGACAACGTATCGGGTACCGACAAGCTCGTCTGGAACTGGGCGCTGGCCGAGCAGCTGACGGGCGAAGTCGGAGCGGATTACCGGACCGGCCAGGCGTCGTTCGACGACACGAATGTCTACGGGAAGAATAT
>Ga0209611_10013096_pt1 | contig 11477 bp, 7 predicted proteins | sample S1TSphgellanicum_3_FD_187693 | JGI IMG/M metagenome (GOLD analysis project Ga0209611, IMG submission 187693) | Host-associated microbial communities from peat moss isolated from Minnesota, USA - S1T2_Fc - Sphagnum magellanicum MG (SPAdes) (version 2) | ecosystem: Host-associated > Plants > Peat...
GGGGGGGGGGGGGGGGGTGTCGGGCAAGTTGAGGAATTTCTTGATTTGGGAATTTCGATCTTTGTGACAGTTATTACCCAATTGACAGTTTCGAGGACCTGAACCGAGGTGGCCAGAATCCTCGTTAAAGGACCTGAATGAATCAAGATTCTCAGTACGCAGTTTAGACCTCGAGACAGACCTGAAATGAGGTCCTCAGAGAGAAAACCCGTCGTTAGGGTCCTGAAATGAGGATGCACTCTTTTACTCACCAACACTGAATTTTTTTATAATTAATTTTAAAAATTAAATTATTTCTTTGGGGCCTTGACCTAGACCCTATACACGTGCACTTTTTTACCCGTGGTGCTTCAGACCCTAAGAGCCGCCTGCTTCCTGTTCTTTGAAAAAACAAGCCGGGGCAGCTGCTGCGAGGGGCCAGGCGAGGTGCCACGGGTGGCTAGAGTGGCGTAGCCATGGGTTGCCCTCACTCGTATGTTTGAATTGTAGCATACCAATTTTTGGGTTTGAAGAAAAGTTGCACACATAATTCCATACTTATTTCTTTTAATTGATTAAAAAGATAGGGATTTATGAATGTAAGTTTAGTGTCCTATGTTTGTAAATGTAAATTACGATTGGGTCCTCACAAGTAAGTCAAGTTTCTTCTTATTCAAACAATATGTTTTTCTTTTGAGATGCTTGCTCAAGCATTTTGTGGTATGTTATAATATACAACCTTCATTTTCATTTTCGGGGATTTTTTCTTGAAATTTTTATCACCATGTGTGTGTGTGTGTGTGTGACTTTTTGACAAATTTGTCACAACTAACAAAATTCAACATGAATAGTTATAATAAGGCCCCAGGAACATGAAATAATGATGCAACCACCATGAATGCAAATTCATTTGAACATGAAAGCCATCTCATGACCTTTTTTGGTCACTATTCATGCAAAGACACATCAAAGGATTCAAATGCAACTATATATAATTGATTTTGAACTATTTTAGGTCTAGGGTAGATGGAAACAAAAAAAATATTTGTGCATAATCATATGATTGTTGCTTGGGAGGTCTAAACAAGGACTACTTAGCAATATAATAAGACAATGTGTTTAACTGTAAATTTGGAAGCAATTCAAAAAATTGTGAAAAATATTTAAAATTTTGTATTTAACCCCCTTAATGCGTTTAACAACTTTGAATACTCATTATGCTAAATAATCTTTTCATTTGGCCCATTTTTCACATGTAGTGCTTGATCATTTTCAAATCATCACAATGAGTATAATATTGGAAGTTTTTTTTTATGTCTCTCCAATTATTATAGATGCACACCCTTTTATTTTCTTTTGATAGGTAACCTTATAAGATTGGATTCCAAATTGAAGTCATATAAAAAAACTACCACCATCATGCAACAAAATAATGAATTATCATTATTCTTCATAAAAATCCAAACATGATCCATGGTGTTAAAAAAAAACCTTGATTTAATAAAAGGACGTCAACCTTTTTATTACACTTAAAATTTAATAGGGGCATATTTTAGGTTCAAGTAATACAAAAATTGCACGAATACATGGTCATTTATTTAAAAACTTATATTGATAGGGAAATTTTGAACAATGCAAAAATGTGAAATTTCCCATATGGTTGAACATAATATATTGTTAGAATTAATGTTTTAGAATATCACAATGATAAGTAAATGTGATTACATTTGTTTCATGCATTTAACTTTTACCATTATTTTGTAGACATTTTTTCTCCCTAATCAACCACTACATCAAAACATTATTTTCATGTCTAAAACAACTTTTGACTATGGTAATTAAATTTTAAATGGAAAATTTTAGGTAAGAAAACATAGAAATCATGTGGGGCATTGATGGAAAAAATAAATTGGATTAATAAATGAATTTTTTGTGAAATAAAAATGAAATATACGTTTTTTGTTCATCCTTGAATTATTTACACATTTTCAAAGTTTGGATGCATAGACACCTAAAATGGGCAAATAGGAGGCCCATACATAATGGCATGAATATTTATGTATAAAATGGGCCCCCTCTTATTAGCTTATGTTCACACGTGATCTAACAACAAATGTTTTCAAACATAGAAGGTAACAAAACTTGGATCAAACATGTGGTTGTTCCAAAATGACATTGTTTTGGTCCTAGATGTGACAAAGTGTAACTAATGATTAAACATGCACAATTGCAAAAAAAATATTATCCATTGTTCAAATTTTGTTAACATGTGATGTTAAAATAAATCTTAATTATTGTAATTTAACTAGCCTTTAAACTTGTCATAATTTAAGTAACAACATCATTACGACATTAATTTATTAGGTGTTTGTGAACAATGTGGCTCTTTCAACAGCTTCAACAACCTATAAGCTTAAGTAGTTTATTTCACATGTGTTGAATTGGGAATGCCTCTATGTCCCCATGTTAATTTGATTAAATATATGCATGAAACATCTCATATTTCTTGTTGTGCATTTCATCACACAATTGTTTGCATCATATTATACTTGCAAATTCTAGGAATAATCCCATGGAATGGGGCTTGAAAAGCATTGATAGAAGTAAATTAACAAGGACTATAATGTTTAACACATGTTGCCTTACCCACCAAAATGTTTAGTAGACCGTGCTTCATTAAAAGCGTTTTTTTTAGTCCTTTTCATTTGACCATTGATGTTTCACAAGTTATTTGTTTTTTCCATAACTATTTTTTCTTTCAACACAACTAGCTCCTCTTTCTTGTTCTCCCTTTTTATAATTGTTGTTTGTTTCATGTTAATTTTTGCTCAAGCGCATAAATATAGTGATTACAAATCACCACTATAAATTTGAATAATTTATGAATGGTTCTTCCATGATTTAACGAATAGGCCTAAATAGAGGCTCAAGTAGAATTAGGAAATGACTTATGGCATTATTGGCACCCATTGTTGTGTCACTATTAAAACGAATTATTGCAACAATCATTGTAATGCGACTACTATTGGAATCCATTGCCACAATAATCATTGTTGTGTAATTACTACTATAACTAATCATTGTACTCGTCATTACCACATAATGGGTGCTAGAACCCAACCTCACAATAATCATTGCCACATGTGATTGTTGTTAAAACCCATTGTTGCAATAATCATTGTCATAATAGTCATTATCACAGGATTACAACTAAAACCCATCACTGCAACAATTGTTGTTATGCAATTACAGTTCAAACCCATCATTATCAAACTATTGTTAAAATCAATTGTTGTGTAACTATTAGGACCCATCATTGCATGATTGTTGACACCCATCACAACTAAATTGTTGAGACCAAAATGTGTCAGAAGCAGTTGATCATACCCTAAGGTTTATGAGTTCATAAGATTATTGCCAGGACCTATTGTTTGGGAACTTCCTAGATCATCACATTAACCCACATTAATGGCGCCTTCTTGGAATTCATTCCCTTGGGTCTATAAGCTTGTAGGATCATCACCAAAACCCACATTTTGGGAATTTTTCAAGTTGTCAAACTGACCCACATCAATGGTGCCTTCTTATCCATGTCTAACACATTGTCCATCAATTTTCACATAATAATGGTAGGGATTGGGCTCAATATTTTGCCTAATATTTCTTCAACTTGGAAATCCATAGCTTCATGATCGAACACCATTGTTTCCATAAATTGCATCCTAGGTTGCATCTTGCCTTCCATTGCAACTAGGTTTAAAGGTAAGGTCTTATTAGTTTTGAAACCTTTGCATATGTTTGATATTTACAATGTCTTCCTAAGATCTAGAGACACCCCCTAAGCTAAGTTTTCCTTTCATGCCCTTTTACCTTTGTTAGCCAAAGTCCAAGCATCCCTATAAGCCCTAAAGGCAAATTTGAAGGGATTGAAGCAAGCAACATCAAACAACTATAAGGCATGGCTAATGCAAGATGGTAAAGTAATCCAATCTAAACCCACACTCCTTGCCTTGTGCATAACTTCTAATGTAATATGATACTTGTGGCCATTTAAAAGAGGTAAATGACAATTATTTTCATAAAGATTTCTTCCATGGTAGCCATGGTAACAACAATTCACATCTTTTTATGAATTTTTGTTTGAATTATTTACTTTTAAAAATGTAGAAATTCAACACACATTTTCCTGCTACACTAATGCAATACAAGACAAATAGCCACTCCCTCTCATTAAGTGTTATGGATTAATTTGAACTAGGACAAGTCGGCCCCCATTTTGGCCAACTTGAATCCTTGATTCATTACAATGCCATATTTGTGTCAGCATGTAGTTGTGTTGGTCATATGCTTGTGTTAGGTTCATGCATAATGATTCGATGTTTTTACAACATAAACCCTTTACATGGCAAACTTCTAAACCCTATGTGATTATAAGCAATAGATCAATATTACATTTCTTAAACCACCTAACCACCCCCACCCATGAATCCCATTTTTGATAGGCATTTACCTTTTTTGAATAACATCATCAACCTTTAGCCACAATTGAATGAACATAATAGGATGCCCAATTGTTTACATCACATATTGCATAAACATTTATTATTTTTCTTCTTTCTACAACATTCTTACATTGCCTATTTTTCTATGCTATGTACTTCCATACATGTGATTTTTGAGTGATGTGACAAGCACACCCAACATGTGAGAAACAACTTGGACTTTAGAGCTTTATTTGATTACCTCCATTGCCAAATTCAAGATTGTGTCAACCTAGTTGCCTTTCTTTTTCAAATGCATACTTCACATGCATGGTCAACATGCAAATCTTCAATGCTTCAAACACTTACCAAACATGTTTCCTTCAGTCCATTGGGTGTTTGTTAAGAAGTATCAATGTATCCTTGTGTGTTTGGTCAACTAATTCTTGGATCCACATTTTTGTTTGTCCATGGTCAACAAACCTTATGGTGTTGAAATGATCTTGGTTGATTGTAATTGAAAGAAGATGAACTTGTTTGCAAGATTGTCATGTCGCACCAATGACTTAGTTGTGTTGAATGTAATTGGTTTAACCCTTCATGAAAATTACATGTTTGGGACACTATTGGCATTTAGATGTTAATGGCAAAGATGTTAGTGGTTTAAAATGCCTTTGTGTGTAAATTAAATTTTTTGAATCTTCACTTTGAGCACATTCAAATTATTCATTTATGTATTTTAATGAATTCCCATTTTCATCATTTCCATCATATTGATCAATGCCTTTTCCTTTTAATTATGTATATGGAAGCAACCAAAATATTGTGATTCTTTCATATTCTCACCCATGATATTGCACATCCTTGCAGTAACTTACAATAGACACCTAATTAACAAGCTTCCTCATAAATTAATATGAATTGACCTAAAAATGGTCATTTAGTTCCATAATATATGTTAGATTTAATTTTCAAATTGGCATGTGAGCTTTATCAAAACTCACATATTTCATTTAAATTTTACCACCATCCATTTTTTCGGTGGTCTATTCATGGCTCAAAGATAAATGCATGGTATTTGATATTGTGTCATTCTACAAGCCTTAAACATTCATTGATCCATCCCAAAGATGCCACCAATATACTTGACAATGACTTCCATTGAAATCTCATCTTTTTACTAATGAAATTGATTAATTCATTAAATAAGCCCCATACACAAGATATGGCTATGATTTACCCTTATTTGGATACTTTAATTAAATACCTATGAAAGGTTCAATGAGTGATCAATATAGGCACAAAACTAGTTGTCCAAAAAACAACATTGTCCATTTAAGTTTTAGTACCTTAATGTTCAAATTTAGTCATGTAGTTTGAATGTGGACATTAGTCAATGCCATTTGTACAATAATAGTTTTACAAACCATTATATGACTATAATTATGATTACACGACTAATGATCATTTTCAATGACATGACATGTGTCATAATTTAGGCCATTTAAAATTACCCTAGGTAAACCAACCTAGTAAGTTGACATAAATAGGCCTAGGTTAGCCTAGATAAGTTTTAAATAGACTTTAATTTGAATAGGCCAACCTACGCTAACCTAAGTAAACCTAATATAGACTTATGAACTCACACGAACCTAGGGTATCTTAAATGACCCTAAATTACCTTAGGTTATCATAGGCTAACCTAGGTTACCCTAGGTAGGCTTAAATCCAACTACATGAATGTATGTTATATTATGTTAATTTGGGCTCTATGTTGCTTTGCACTGCCGGTGATGATGATTAAATTATTTTTCATGGACAAAATGGAATAGTTATGGAATAACACCATTCGACCAAAAAACTTCATGTCCTCGCTCTAGGCTATCACATGTTAACTCATAAGTGACCAATAAATTATTAATTTACAATTTAGAAATTAAATATGGGGACCATTGGATGCATTTTCCGTGATTATGGCAAAAATGACTATAATCATGGAAGATGGAATCACAAATGACATTTGGAGTTGCACCAAGGATATGATTAGTGATATTGACAATGGGGCCTCATGGACTACATAATCATGTTGTCATGAATATTCATATATGGCATAAACAATTTGCAAATGTGATCATTTTTGTAGTCTTAAAAATCATGTTTTAGTGTAATGACATAATTAGTCAATATTTGCCACCTTGGAACTATGCACATTTCAATAATTATTAATTTGTTCTATGTCACTAGCCCATGAGTAAATAGGACCTTCAACCTTCATAATAAAACTCAATTGAGGAAAAAATTATATATAATTAGTTTATAATGACAAAAATTACTTAATATTCAATATCTCCCCCACCTTAGTGTAAAATTTACAAAATTACATCTAAAAAATCTCACTCATCAAGAACTTTCCAATATTACTAAAAGTTTTCCCACATTTAAAAAAAATATTTAGTTTTGATTTTGTTGATTTTTTTGACAAAATTGTTCAATATTCAAAAAATGTTGCACCATAGGTTTAAACATGACCAAACCACCTTAGTCTGCCCCTACCCATTCAGGTAGACCTTTCCAATGGTAGAAATAAAATAGTAGGGGGCACCATGGTTTGTGAGATTTTAACATGACAAGCAAAAAAAACATATTGCCTTCCTTAATATATAAATTTCAAAATTTTAATTGTGTTATTGTAGCACAATCATAGAAAGGGTTTAAAATAATTTAAAATCGAAAATTTATTGTGAAAATTATAATTGAATAAGTCTTGAATTGTAAAAATTGTATTGTGAATAAGTCTTGAAATATAATTTGTAAGAAATGTGCCAACAAAACAAGCTTGATCAAACACATGTTACATGATGATCACAATAAATATGGCAACAAGTTTCAAGTTTCACAAATTGGAAACAAAGTGACATGCGACCCAAGTTCAAGATCTTTTACAACTAATGTGAAATTCATATATTTGTAAAAAAAAGTGAGATGTTAAAGTTTTGCAACAAAAAAGAGATGATATTAAGTTCAAAGATTTGCAAACTTAAAAAAATTGATAATAATGAAAACACTTGGTAAAAGAAACATGTTTATAAATAGTTGATGACAACAAAATTCAAATGAAAACAAGTAATCAATGACAACAAGAGCTAAAATGAGAACAATAGTGCAAAGAACACAATTGATTAAGGTGAATGTAAGAACAAAGTGATTATGAGCAAGAAATTGAGCAATAGTGAACAAAAAATTAAAAAAATGAAAGTAATTAAAAATGAAATGGAAGAGAAAAACACCATATTTGCAATGTCACAAGGGCATTAGACACCCATCACATGTACATTTTATCATTTGGAAATGACAATTGTTTTCATGGTGAATAGTTTTATAACAAACAAGTTGTGGGCATAAATAGAGTTTAAGGTTAGTACATGGTGTGACAATAAGGTGCAGGGACAATATGTCTAAATTATAGTAGGTTGGCTAGGTAAGTTGGCTAGGTAAGGTTCAATTAGTTGTCAATATGTAGGTCGGTAAATAAGGGTTTATACCCCTATGTGTGAACATACCATAATAAATAGGGGATGTAAGTGGTTTTATGTAAGTAAGGTACCTAATGGTGATTAGGTAGATTGATGCATGTGCATGATCAATACATAGCTAACCATCGTGATTAGCTATGGAACATGAACACATTGAAAATATGTTTCCTATTTAAGAACTTGTAACAAAAAAAAAGACCTATCAAAAAATAGCAACAAAGGTATGTTCTACTTGTAGATTGTTGCATATCAAGTCACAACAATAAACACATATAACCTTTTACTACACAATTCATATGAACACACTAAAATTGTGTTCACAAAGTACTCAAATGACAATTTCATGGTTACAACTTACACACCCAAATATCAAATTACTAATAACTCCATAAATCTTGGATTGAGAAGTTTGGTCAAACCTTCTTTTACACCAATCTTTGAGATTCTTTTGGCTAGGATATCACCTTTATCTAAGTTGCATCCATCAATTTGACTTTTATGTCTTGATATCATTTAAATCTTGATATTCTTATCTTGATTGTATTGTCATCATAATATCATTTTGATCCAACTCATAAAATCAAAATACTTAACTTTCTATGCAACTCTAAGGAATTCTTTTGAACATGATGCCTTGAGCCTTCATGAAACCTTCATTTAGTTGCACACCAAGTGTTGCATAGTCATTACACATGTCCTCAAAGCTCCAAATAGAGAAAATTAATGGCATACACTCACTTTTCACACCGTTTGTAGCCAAAATTGGAGTCTTTCCATACATGCATAAAAAATGGAAGACGTAACACCAAACACAAACACCCCCACAAAAAACATCCCCTCTCCAAGGTTTTTGCATTTTTTCTTATCCCAACAACCACTCCATTGGCCTTCCTAAGAAAGGCAACAACATCCTCTAGTAGCTCCTTCAATGTTTGTAGAATGTTTGGCTTTTGGAAACTCCTAGAAACTTTGATGTTAAAACACTCTTTTCTCAAGACCCTAATTTCTATTTGTCAAACAATAGTTAGTCACCAAATTTTAGCCCCTTGTGTAGGGTCACAACCCATCCTTCATAGTGTGTTGGGAAGTGTTGGTGTTGGTTCACTTTGGTTCACTATTAGGAAAGGTGTTTGAGATGATTGACAAATCCACCCTTTTTAGGCGGAAGGTTGAAATCCCACTATAGTGATTTTGGATCATCTTTAGCGGGCAATTTATATATGGTCAACATATGGCATATATACATAATGTCTTTGGTATATGTTCAACATATCGCATGTATACAATTATTGATATGAAGGTTTGAACTTGGTTTCCTTGGAAAGGACGAAAGGTTTTAGCCATCCAACTACCATTTCAATTTATAATGAAAGATGTGAAAGAATATATGCATTTACACTCAATTATTTTACACATCAAACTTTGTATATAATACATAATAGACATATCATACATTAACCAATTATATAATTATTACTAATTATATATATAATAATAACTAATTGTTATTATTAGTTAATATATGCATGTTGTAGACTTACATATATTGATTATATAATTTTATGAAGTGTATATCAACTATAAATAATAAAATAATCATTATTAATGTAGTTAACATATTTGAACAACATAATTGCCCATGAGATGTTATATAATTGTTCTTATTATATTAAACTAATAATAGGATAATCATATATATAATAAATATACAATATTGAATAAATTTTCATAATTTATCATTAATCCATATATTACATTCAATTGAATTATTAAATACATGTATGTGAAATACATATATTATTAATAAATTAATAATAATAATAATAAAAATACATATTAGTATCATATAGTTGAATATTATACATGCATATTATATATAATACATTATAATGCATTACATCATGTACACAATATAATGTATTAACATTATGTAAATTTCACATACATACATTTAATAATTTTATACATAATAAAATGAAATACATGGATTAATGACAAATTAATAAAATTTTGTTCAATATTTGTATTAATGATAATTGAATAATACAGAAAAATGACTAATTAATGAATTACCCAAACCTGCTATATGGGCTACGGGCATGACCCCATTTCACTCGAAAATGGTTGGAATTGATGGTGGCTTAGGACACTCGCTCAATTCCTCAATGCACCTCACTACATTCCCATGAATGCACTAATATGGGTGCAATTCCGTGACATTTGATGTCCACTCGTATAGGACACAAGTGGTTTGATGCATTCAAAATTGATTTGAGCGGTGGTCCATAGTCGATTTGATCATGTTTTCTCATATTTGTAGGTTTAATATAATCACATTAAGACTAATATTATGCAATTTTTTGAATAAAAATAAATCATGGGTTCTTCTTTTTTACATACCATACTCCTTGATTGGATTCTACAACAAATTGTCAAATAATTAATTAAATTTTAAATCTTAACTTTGGTACTTGGTTTTTTAATTCTGAAAATTTTGATAGGTAAAAATTATAAAACATAATAAACACATTCTTACTATATTTATGGGACAATCTAATGTGTCTAAAATTGTGTCAGTCTTAAGTTCTTGAACTTTTGAACTTTTAAGGTATGCAATTAAAACCCAACAATAACAAACTTGCAAATTCTTAATTTTAAAATAATTACAAAAAATTAGAGACATATTGATTATAGTTCTTTGCAAAATTTGATAAAACGAAAAAAAAAAAATTAAAAATTTATGCTGAAACTGTTCATATACTACAATATTTCAAAATTAGAGACATATTGAATATACTTCTTTGAAAAAATTCAAGATCAATGGGTTATTGGTATTGGTTGTTTTCAAAACAAAATCAAGAACCTATGATTTTCATGAAAGAACTAGTAAAGAACAGATGGTTTTTATGGTTGGTTATTTTATTTTATTTCAAAAAAAATTTGAGAACTGTGGTTATATACTAGAATTGAGTTTTTGATTTTTTTAGACCCGTGATTATGAATCTTAGGAATGGCCTTGATAATTACTAACGTCTTTTTGATGTTTCTAATAACCACCCAACATTGGTAAAAGACATGCTCCAATTCTTTCAGTGTCGGGTAAAGCCAAGGGCATTATCAAAACAAGGGTGTATGAGACGATAAATCGAGTGTGGGCCCGATTTTGGTAATGCTCTGGACCTAAGGCTTTACCCGACAGAAAGACCTGTCAGAAATTCAGTGGAGAGGAGGGGGGTGGCATTATGAAATACGGAACATCCTTCCAAAAATGGAGAAATCCAGGCAAACAGGAAGGGTGGGGGGCATTATGAAAAACGAAATGCCCTCCTTGCTCCACGATGAAAAAAATATGCTTTATAAAGGTTACCTCCAGATATACTGCATAATGCCTGGGAGGTCATTGCTTATAGGAGAACGGCCTGAGTACAAGCCCTTTCGTGATTTGAGATCTGTGCCCCATCCCCGATTTCACTTTGATTTTGGC
>Ga0209611_10013097_pt1 | contig 11477 bp, 5 predicted proteins | sample S1TSphgellanicum_3_FD_187693 | JGI IMG/M metagenome (GOLD analysis project Ga0209611, IMG submission 187693) | Host-associated microbial communities from peat moss isolated from Minnesota, USA - S1T2_Fc - Sphagnum magellanicum MG (SPAdes) (version 2) | ecosystem: Host-associated > Plants > Peat...
AAAAAAAAAAAAAAAAATAAAAATTGGTGAAAATTTCCAAAACATTAAAAAAATTAACAAAATTTACACTAGAAAACATTTCATATTTTTCCAATTGTTTTTGAAACAATGTAATTTAAAAAAAAAAGATCATTAATCTTTAATTGACAAAACAATGAAAAATCATCAAAATGAACAAACTACCTTCCTATTGCAATTAAACATATGGATCTAACTTATACACTTAAAGTCTAGGCCACAATTGTTGTTTGTGTCAATGTTAGGAGTTGGGACAATTGTAAGGATGGTAAAAATAAACATTAATTCACACAAGTAGAATGTTATTTAACAACAACTCTTAATTGGCAATTGATATGGCATTAAAGTCAATTGTCTTATTATCTTGTATTTATTATTTCATTATATCTTTGAAAAATGTACATTTTAGACCTTAACATTGGCAAACTCTATGTATTGTTTCAAAAAATGAATGATTATCTCAATTTTAACACTCATCCTCCTTTTCCCCTTCTTTTGTACTTTGCTAATATTTCATTGCTTTTTAAAACTCTATCTACTTTGGGGCATGATGCGTTGCAATCAACTACAACAAAATTACAATTCAACAATCTTGTATTGATCAAGATGTGGTGCTTTGACAATGGACATAATGTGTTTAATTGTTTTCATTGAATAATAACATTTGAAACAAACATGTTGCAAATGGGATTAACATGGCATCAATATTACTAAGCATTGCAAGAACAAGTGTTGCAAGTGGCATTTCACTGGCATCATTAGTAAGCTAATTTGCAAGTTGTGTTCAGAGTGGATATGAAAGACGCCTAAATTCATGAATCATTTTTGTGTAACTCACAAATTGAATTTAGTTATTTCATAATATTTGAACAAATATCATGAAAGAGATATCAAGAATTATCTTGATGGAAAAAGGTGGAATGAAAATATATATATTTTAAAAAGTTAAGATTTATAAAAAAAAATTCTTGTAGATTTGGACACATTTGAAAATTTGACACCAACATTCCTGGTAGCCATCATTCAACAACTTGTGACGATAAGTAACAATAAAATGCATCACCATTCATAACGTCAAAATCCCCAGTCCACAATTTCATCCAAAATTGAGTTGTTAGTCATTTAAGACATCCATGACTACATGGCTATATAGTCAAATAGGATGTTATATTTTTAAATGTTTTAAAATTTGTGACTATACTCATGAAGGACAATGTTTTTACAACTATAACTGTTGTGACTACAATTATGAAAGAGATAAAAAATATATATTCTCTTAACCTACTAGCCTAGGTTAGATAAAATTAAGGTTGTTAGATTAAAAACCTAGCCTGCATACTAAAAACATAGGCCCTAGCCTACTTCGGAATGTAAGTTAGCCTATTTAACAACCTAGGTTAGGCTAGGTACTTAGGTGAAACCAACAAACTAACTTACTATAATTAGCCTTACAACACTAGGTTGCAATTGTTAGGACTTGAACCTTTCACGTTATCATTGAGGGATGAAGTCTTTAAACCATTGCATCACATTTTTTTACATGATAAAAATGGTCACCATATTATCACAAACTTATTTAAGTAGCCTAGCCTAGCTACCTAATATATATAAGCTACTTAGTAACTTAATAGGTACCTTAGTAGGTTTAGCCACCTATTAAAGTAGGTACGTACCTAATAGGTAATATGTATCAATGTGAGTAAGTAACTAGTACATACCAATGTTGGGCGAGTATCGAAATTATGGGCAGGTATTGATCTAGGCATGCATTTAAGTATGGGTATTTTGACCATCGGGCATCAATTCTCCAAAAATGTCAAAATACGTTACATAGGTAGACCTTTTGGCTCCCATACACATGTAATGCCCATACACTAGCGGGCTTTAGTTTTGCAAAGTTCACAAGATGGACTGGTGGAGTTGGCGTTTTACATGTATCACCTGTGTAGGGTGTTGTAATTTAGGGTTAAAAAATATAAGGTTAAAGGTCACAAATTAGAGGCTTAGTGAGGTTATCAATGGGAGAGTTATGGAGAGCTCTTGTTTTGTGTCGACATGATGAAACACTTTTAATGATGAATCCAAGTTGGAATGGATATGAATGCAAAATTTTAATAATCTTCTATTCATGGTATTGCAATAATCAAGTAAACATCACACATTAACTATAGTTTGCACAAAGTCTTTGTGTCCATTGTTTACCTACAACAAATTTTTCTTTTTCCATCACATCGCATTGTAATTTGTAATTTCTTCTTTTGTATTGTTTTGGAGTTTTTGCATTGCATTGCATTTGTTGTTGTGGAGTTCGGGCATCACATCGCATCAACAATTTGCAATTTCTTTTAAATTTTTGTTATTGTTGCGTTGTAGCATCACATTGCGTTTGTTATTTTGGAGTTCGGGCATCACATCGCATTTGTAGTCTACAATTTCTTTTTCCTTGTTGTTTTGGAGTTGCATCACATTATATCTTTTGTTTTGGAGTTTCCACATCACTTGTGTTTGTTGTTTTGGAGAAATTGCAAATTGCAAATGCAACATGATGTATGCATGCCCGTCTAAGAAAAATATGTCTTATGTTGATGCCCAATGAGCTTATGACCAATTTTGTCAATGTACATGCCCGGGTTTATGTCCGATGGGCATCATCCTTTCCCATTTCTATTATGCATGCCCATCTGAAAATAAAATAAAATGTCCTATGTCTATGCCCAGCGGGCTTCAATTTGTCAAAAAATACATTTATGCCCAGGCCATCCAGGTTTCACATATGATTTTTTTGGTTCATACCTGCCCATAAGGTATTTCTGAAAGTAGATACCCGCCCAACACTGGTAGACACCTAATTTTTTTTGGACTTCCAGGTGGTAGTTTGCCAAGGTGCCCCTACAGTGTGAAAGTTTTCAGAGACATGGAAACCCACTTCCTTTGTGGACTTCATGGGAAATCACCCTGGCGCATTCAAGCAGCACCCACCAGCACACCAGGAAGGATGGATGATAAGTGGTCAGGAAACAGTCTTCTGTTGGGTTCCAGTTCCCTAGCTAACCATGGTGGTTACCTCAGTTGCTTTTTTTTCCCCTACCTACCTACCTACTAATAACAACATTACAAGCAGGTTGTTAATAGGTAGGTAATGAAAGCAGCCCTCACCTTTGCGAACCATCTACTCACCTAGTAGTTACCTATTTTCCTACCTATCTATCTAGCAATATATGGGACCTATTTTCCTACAGAATTGGGTTACCAATGTGAAACCAAATATTAACTCAGTTGATGTTCATCCACAAGTGAGTAAAAACAAGCATCCAGTGGATGGGCGCAAACAAACGTTTTAAGTTTTTGCAGTTTTGTAACACACAAGTAATAAGTCATAAGTGGAAAAAAAGTTAATACAAAGTACATATAAGTCCTATTAAGATTAGTTGTCAACATCTAATTTTGTAATGTCCTTTCACTTCAAACAAAGCAACTTATGCTGAGTAATCCAACCCAAGCTTTCAAACTCAAGAAGTTTCCAATGTCTTTTGTGCAAGCTGTGCTCTTGACTGCCACACAAAAAGCAAGTGAGAAATTTATTAGAATAATACCCAACTCAACTACACTGTAAACCAATAATAATAATAACTAATGAAGTTCTTTTTTTGGGGGGAGTTGGTGCCAGTCACTGGAGTGCAAGGGATTACTTAGCCTCATTCCTACAGAACCGACTTAGTTATTCCAAAAAAATAAAATAAATTCACACCCCAAAAAAAGGGGCTGGTACTAGTAGATATCATTAAATAATGCTTTAAATTTATTGCCTCAATTGATCTAATGAATGAGTAAGGAGCATCAATTCCAGAGCCTGGATTTTTTTTTTTTAAACATGTCTTCAATTACCAGGCTAATTGTTTGCACCATGATTCTGTAATTCCATTGCTTGAGTGAGAATTAGTGATTGCAAAAAACAGCACAACAATCCAAAAGAGGAGAGTAAGCATGGACAGGATTTCGTAAGGGACGACTGTCCACGACCACTTTGGTAAGCCGTCTTCCGGTGTGAACTGGGGGACGCCGTTGGCGTCGTAGCGGAGGAAGGACTTGCGTTGCTTGGCTCTGATGTTGCGTCCCGGAGACAAAATGTACACCACTGGTACTAACATGTGTGCAGCAGTGCTGATGAAGAAGACTCCCAAGCCAATGACTAGGAATTTCTCTGAACAGTTTGCTGAGATTCCGCTTGCATGGTAGAATCGAGCCAAGAGAACACCCAAAGTGATGATCACGTACATCAGATGGAATCTCACTAGCTTCAGTTGACTGGAATATAATAATTTCTTCAGATAGCTGATCCAGTTGGGTTTGTGAGAGCTGCCGGCGGATTTGAATCCAGCTGCACTTGCTGCTGCACTACTGTCAATGTTGCTGGTGGGTACAAATGAGAAGGAAGCGTTGAAATTGAAGATTGAGTTTACACACGCTTGCATGTAGTATGGTGTCATCCACCAGAACATGGACTCGTCGCGGTTGCGCATTTGAATGGACTGCGACATGTTGGACCAAAGACAAATGAATGTGATTCTTGATGCAATCAAGTTCATTGCTAAACATCCAACTAACTGCAGAGCTTCTTGATCCGTCCCCACTGACAACTTCAAGTCGAAAGCAAGACATGCAAGTAAGACAGTCGCAAGAATGGCGTTGTTGAATGCCATGAAGTAGAATGCGGTGTGGTGAAAGTAGAGTACTTTCTGCACGAAGTTGAGTTTGCTATTCTTGCCGAGACAGGTTTTCCAAGAAGCGGCAAACTGCTGCATTGCTCCTGTGGTCCACCTCACCCTCTGTTTGACGAACCCTTCGAAAGTCCAAGGGGTGAGACCAAATTGTAGCTTCTCATTGATGTATACAGACTTGTAGCCCTGGTTGAACAACATGTACGCGGTCATCGTGTCTTCCGTGATGGATTGTGGCTGGAAACCGCCAATTTCGTCCAAGCATTTACGCCTGAAGAGCGCACCTGTGCCCACACAGGTGGTGGTTCCCAAACTGTCCCGATGAAATAACACCCTGTTGTATCCCAACATGCAAGAGTCATGCAACGGATCGCCAATGGGTAGATTGTAGAATGATTGTGGTACCTGCACAAATGCCACATCCGGCGCATCCACGATGTGCGGCAATGTTCGCCGGAGAAAAGAAGACTGCAGGATCATGTCCGCATCCATCATCACAACATATTCCGCATTCGAATGCTTGAGGCCATTATTCATGTTACCGCATTTGAAGTGATTTGGCACACCTTTGACTTTGATGCGACGAATGTACTCGAGTTTTCCCGCGGCAGTCTCGACTTGCAACGCCTGACAAAAAGCTCGAAGCTCATCGTCAGCGCCATCGTCCAACACAAAAACCTTGAAACGATCTTGTGGGTAGTCTAAAGCCAAAGCTGCCTTCACACTCTCGATAGGGACATCTGTGGGCTCTTTGCAGCAGGGAATGAATACGTCCACGGTCGGACACTCCTCATTACTCCTAGTTGTGATATCAAGCAATCCAAGCTGAGGCCGCCTGCTGGGTGGCAAAAGATTGTCAACCGTAGTCAAGAGGGTACAGAAAAGGTACAGACATTCACAGAACAAAACCAACAACAACCAAGGTCGGGACAAAACTTCAATGGGATATTTTGCGTAGAGGTAGAATCTAGAAACAAGGTAGTAAATTTGCAAAGCGACGGAGATGATAGTCAAGAAGCTGCACAACAGATAGTGCTTGAACAGCGCCGCCTGTACTGAAGTTGCAGAGGACACACTAGTGCACTTTGGTATACTATTCAGTTCCTTACTGCAACAATCAATCCCATCGAATCTAGTGGAGTGTATGAGTCGATTCCACTCATCATCCTCGTTCTTGACTGCTTCATACTGGACATCTAATCTGGGCTGCAATGACCCCATCTTCAAATCTCGAGTACTGGGCTACTGAAATCAAAAACCAGGATCCCTCTCAGTTAGATTTTGCCACTGGAACCCTTCTTTGGCTGAATGCAAATTAACCACTGGCATGAATGAATCAACAGAGGATCTAAGTTTCTCTCACAATAACATTATCATCATCATCATCATCAGCAACTCATGAATTTGCAACTACCGCGACATAAGATGTATCATAACATCCTATTTCTTCTTATATGTAACAGCAATTTTCACTCTAGAAAATATACTCAAATTTAGTGATAAAGCTGATCAGTGCACAAATCTTCTCATCACACAAAACTTGGAATTTCTCAAGTATCCACACTCCAAAGAAACACAATCACCAAGTACTCCAATATCTCACTTGAGAGAAAGAAGCGAGGACAGAAAGAAAGAAGGCCTGCGCACATGAGTGATGGAAAAAAGCCTCTGGCGAACGCCAATATCTTTGATGCTCTTTTCTAAGCTGGCGATAGCCTTTTTTTTTCTTCACTGGCTATATATAGTCAAAATGCTGTATTGAAAAAATTGCAAGTGCTAAAATCAAGGGCTTTGAAAAAATTTCAATAGCCATAATTAGAATTTATATATAATCGCCATATTTTTATACCAGGTTCAAAGCCAAATATATAGGGAGATGTTTTCTTTTTTTTATAAAATTCATATTTAGCTTGTAGCCAAATGTGGCTAAATCTTCCTATTTGGATCATCGCCACTTTTGACTACATCATGCACATGCAGCCCAGAGCCTGCTGTTGCCCTCCGCTGCCCATGTGGTGCTAGAGTGAGCCCAAGAAGCTGCCCGGTGTCCCCACCTGTGGACCAGCGCGCAGTTGCTGCCTCTTGTCACACTTGATTCAAAAGATTAAGTCAAATTTTAGGGGCAGGGCGGGGGGTAAAGCACGAATACGAAATTTCCATAAATAAAAAATTGAAATTTTAATGAATTTGACATTAGATAAATAATTATATATTTATGGATTTATTTTTCATTCCCCTCCATCACAGATTATTCACTCAAAACAAAAGCCCCATTTTAAGGGTTCAAGGTATATTTAGGGTTTAATTGTGGACTGTATACATACTGTAGTTCATGGCTGACTTTGGCATAAATTAAATTATTATTTTTAATTTGTCAAAAAAAATTTGAGAAATTTTTTTATCCCTCTTGTTCAAAAATTTCAAAAAATTAGAGTTGCAAGAATCTGAAATCAAATCTTGGCCTAGTATGGATGATGAGCACATTAGTTTTTTAACACACTGCCCAGGAGGAAAACAATAAGAGAGCTCTGAAATTGAGTTAGACAATTTAATATGTAAATTCCTTATATTTCAAAAAAAATGCAAAAAAATAAAAATTCACATGATGAATCTTAAATTTTAAAATAAATAAATTATTGGACACTTGTGTGCTGAACTTGCCCAGGTAGTATGATGGTATGTGCCAAATATGTGTTTCCGAAAACAACTTGCTACTTACGTACTTGGTGAGCTTGCCTTTGCATACCACATTGACTCCAACTTACAAGCTTTTGAACTCAACATTCTATTTTAACTTAACCCCATTTGAACTTAACATTCTATTATTTCCTAAACAACATAAGCAAATTATTGTGCATGGTTATACATTAATTAGTTTTTGTCTTAAGTAATGGTACACTAAAAAAATGAAGACTCATAACCGCCTCGCCAATCTCATGACAAGGCTTGGATTTGGGTAAAAAGCTGCAAGAAATTATGTTGCACCTTGCCTAGTATTTGAGTGCTGCCAAAAACCTGAGCACAACAGTAGCACCCAACTTGGGAATTGTGTTTTTTCACATGCCTCTCTCTCTCTCTCTACACTTGTAATTTTGTTGTGCTTCTTTGAATAAAAACGAGGCATGTGGTCTGACGTCCTGTGTGGCTATGTCACCTTGGATTAACCAGCACACACTCTTCTGGTACCATGGTGAAAAAGCCCTCAAAATTCATTTAAATTGCTCCTAAACTATTTGGACTCAAGCATCGAATATCTATAATATTTTAAATATATTTTAGAAGCAATTTAAATATGTTAAACCCAAAAAATGCTAGATTTGGACTCAAAATATTAGAAATCAGGGCCTCTGAGTCCAAATCTAACATTTCTTGGGTTTAATATGTGCCACTAAATAGGCCTGACTCAAAAAAAGTGACAGTAAGGTACTACCAGTGTATAGGTGCTGCTGGTTCACCCTGGCCATAAAGTGTCCACCTTCCAAATAATAACCATAGGTGTATTTTGTAATTAATTTAGTTTTCCTTGAAGATTTAATGTTTCAATACATCCATATTTAACATGTTATGAAATGGGTTACACTGATATGTGTCAAAATAAAATAAAATCCTATTAATTTGGACTAGTCGATTTGGCGCCCCTATTGCGATTAGGATGATTTTTGGACTTGTAAAGTAAAAGATTATTTGTTTGGTCATTTTGGTTAATAAAAATAGTGGACTATTTGAAATTTTACTTAAATTTTTTTTGAATTATTATCTTTAAAATGTGTTTTAAATAGGTAGGTCATAAAAAAGTAAGTAGGTAGGTAAGTGATAAACATATTTTAACCTAACTTATCTAGTTTAACTTATTTAGTTTTTAAAATTTAGTCTACCTACTTTAGTTTTTTAAGCATGCACATGGGTTACAAGTACAAGGAATTGAACCCTTCGTCTTCACAATGAAAAGTTGAGCCCTTATCAATAGACTACACTTTCAAAAATTGAATATTTTTATCAAATTTTTTATATCACATATTTATTTCACATTATGTATATAGATAAATAAAAAAATTAGGTAATTAGTAAGTAGGTTGAAGATAGGTTGGTATGTAGGTTGCAAGATTATAGGTAGGTAGTGATGGAGAGGTTCAATGCTAACAATTTAACAAAGTGTTTAATGCAATTGTTGTTCAAGCAAGGAGTTTGAATTAGGATGTTATACTACAACAAAGTTGATTGCTTATGATGTAGATGGTGTGAAATTTGGTGTCATGGTGCAAACCTGTGAATCTTGGACTCCTTTTAATTAAGGCATGCATTGTGTTTTGCTACATTAATCTTGTAATGCATATTTTGTCTACTTTTTTTTGGGTACATCAATTTGAAAGGTTATTTTAAGCTTTCTATCAATATTTTTATAAGAGTTCAAAAACGCATTCAAAACTCACAAAATTGGCTAACCTAGCAAAACTAAAAGGCTTAAACTTTCGAGAAATGTGAAAACAAGATGAATTTTCATGCTTAGTCCAATAAAAAGATCATGACAAAATATTGAAAAAAATTGGTGATGATGGGCATGGACATGGCCATGAATTCTCAAGTTATAAATAATTTTGACCTATTGGCCAATTTTAAACATGTTACTATTACTTTTTAATATCCTCCCTCTATTTGAAATCATGCATTATTTGATTAAATTTCCATAAACAAGAGATATCTTTCTTTGTGATTTCAACATTACAACCAACATTTGTCAAACACAATTGTATATTTTGTATGTTGGTCACACCAAAAACTTTTGCCCAAATATGTTCCATGAATATTATTCATTGTTCAATTATTTTCATGATGACAACACTATGTGATGGATCTAACTTTTGGATCCTTTGTTCAACATTTCACTTTTGATTTCAATGGTAATTAGAACTTTTGCCATTGTTATAACAATTGAATGGAGAAGCACAAAATCCATGTTACAAGGGCGATTCAAGATTGATGCACCTTTTAGGTTTGTTGAATGATATTGAGGTTAAAAAATCTTACTATGTAAATCCAAGGCACATTCTTTAATGCACCAAAAAAAAAAAGGGTGAAAGCTTTTATATAGGACTAGAACAAACTCAAAAGTGAGAGTTCAAGGTAAGATCAACTTACACAAACCAAGAAAGAGCGTAGTTAATATAATTTGGAGTCAAAATGTGGCATGAACAAATCACGAACAAGTCAAATTCACAAAACGCACATGACTTGGACTTGGAAAAAAGCCACCACAACTTTTTTATTGTATTATTGATAACTAGTGGCGAGGCTACATCAAATTGGCAAAAAGTCATATAACTCTAGAAAGGGAATCCCAAAAGTTCCCAATTTTGCCAAATTATGAATCTTGCAACTCTGTGAATTTATAATTCCCACATATGAAATCTAATTGAAAAACTTTCATCAAAAAAATTTATTCTTTGAAAAGACCTTTCCAAACCATATCACATGGTCAGTTTTGAAATCATTTGATCCCTACTTCCTAGGTTCTAATTATTAGGAGTCAAAAATGGGTGCTACTTTAACTCACAACCATAAATTTGTTTGCAAACTAAGGTGCACCAATTTCAACAAAATTTTGACTCCTCAATATTATTATTCCACATGCCTTTAGCCAAAATGGACATGCTCATTAGTCAACGTGGACAAAATAGTGAACTTGAAAAATCATGAATTGTAATAATGAATGTGGCCAAAAATATATGTCATGATTTTTTAAAATATTAAAAAAAACAAAGGTAGTTAAATTTATTCTATAAATGAATGCCACTTTACTTACATTGAAAGAAAATTAACATTAGTTCACATTACCTAAACATCATGTTTTTAGTTGTGCTTTTCAATAATGGGCCACACATATTGATAAGATGAATAAAAAGCATTCCCACTTTAAATTATGTATAAATTCTTTCTTTGCATCCCCAAATTTGATGTGGAAATATTACCTTGTTGTGGGAAATATACATTTTTGTTGATCTATTTGTGAATAACGAATAGTCAATTTCCAAATTTCAAATAAAATGGTGAACTTTGCAATAGGTCACCTTTAAAAGCCCAATTATAGTAAGAAACCAACTAACCATAAATACATAAAGAATATATATTAAAAAATGTTTGATTCACAAAATATCTATCTATTAAGGGAACTAATTTGTTTCTTTTGTTTGTTTATCATGTGCAAATTCCCAAACAATAGTGTTCCCCACCATGCACATAGTACCATTGGAAAACCCAAATGAATAGGGGTGCACTAAGCTAGTTTTAGAATTTATTTAAATCTATGGTGCAAAAGTTATGGAATATTGAACAATGTTTTCATTGAAATCCAATAAAATAAAAAATAATGTTTTAATGATATCAATGCACACTTTTGATATTGTAACAAAGTACTCAATGAGTAGGATTTTATGGAGGTGATTCATGTTTTTTAGACCTAAGGTGTTGGAGATATTGAATTTTAAATAATTGTTGTCATGGATAAAAACATCTTTGCATGTTACCATTAGAATGTCACACTATCATTTGATTAATTAGCCCATTAATATTTTTTCTGATACACAAAACACTTCAATAAGGATTTTCATTAAAAATCTTTGGTGGGTACATTTACCAAGTTGTATAGAATTTGAAATTTCAAAAGGATAAAAAATATTTCAAAATATTTTGATGTTCCTAATCATTACATTTATGAAACATTTTAGGAATGTAATAATGTTTACT